>Ga0256842_1001469_pt1 | contig 18777 bp, 14 predicted proteins | sample 4559240metaG_FD_185973 | JGI IMG/M metagenome (GOLD analysis project Ga0256842, IMG submission 185973) | Hydrothermal vent microbial communities from Guaymas Basin, Mexico - 4559-240 | ecosystem: Environmental > Aquatic > Marine > Hydrothermal vents | place: Mexico: Guaymas Basin | collected...
ATATTTTCCCAAACATACCTAATAATTTAATTTCTCATCCAACTTTACTCTGGCTTTTAAAAGGAGAAAAACCTGGAAAAGAGAATGTTAAATGTTCCTATCTCACAGGTGGCATGACCTGGTCTTCAAATTATGTACTTTTTTTAAATAGTGATGAGGATAAGGGAGCTCTTACAGGGTGGATTACCCTTAGAAATGAATCGGGGACAGCATATAAAAATGCGGTTTTGAAATTGGTGGCAGGTGAAGTAAATGTGGTAAGAAAAGGATGGAGTGATAAAGTATATTATGAGAAATCTTATAGGGCTGCTCCTCGAAGCATGCCTGTTAATCAGACATCTGAGAAAAAATTTTTTGAATACCACATGTACACTGTAAAGAGAAAGGTCACCCTTAAAAATAATCAGGAAAAACAGATTTCAATGTTAAATGTGTCAGGAATAAAGATGAGGAAAACGTATGAAGTAAATTCCTATTCAAGTAGATTTTCCAATGAGAAGACAATGCCAGATGTAAATGTGTACCTTAATTTTAAAAATTCTGAAGAAAATAGTCTTGGAATTCCACTGCCTGCCGGAGTTTTCAGGGTTTATAAAGAAGATAGTGATGGATCCCCAATTTTTGTTGGTGAAGATAAGATAAAGCATACCCCTCGAGATGAAGATGTAAAGATAAAAATGGGAAAAGCCTTTGATATAAAGGTTGAAAAGGTTTGTACCAGAAAAGAGAAACTTGGAGAGGGAGCTTATGAACTTGATTTTAAATATATACTTAAAAATCATAAAGATAGAAAAGTTGATGTGGAAGTGCGGGAATCTTTTCCAGATTTTACAGAGATTGTATCTTCAAATATTAAGTATGAAAAAATTTCCTCAAACAGTGTAAAATTCATTGTCCCTGTTGAAAAGAAAGGTAAGAATGAGTTAATATATAAAATTGTGATAAAAAATAAATAGTGGGAGTAAAAATGAGTGCATCTCTTGATAATTTAATTGAATCAGTTAGGAAAAATTGTAATAAAGCCAATTTTGTCCTTAAACTTGAAAAGGACGGAGATTGGAGGGAATTTATATTTGATAGAAGAAAGGTAGTTCACATAGATACTTCTGAAGTGAGGGAAAAATTTTCAAGTCTTTTAATGGCTGAAAATTTAATTTCTAAAGAGGAGTTGTTTGAAGCAATAAAGAAGGCAAAGGGGAATTCATACGAGGTTGACAATATTATTTTAAATAGCAGGGAGTTTTCAAAACTTGAGATATATAAAATTTTTAGAAAGCAGATGAAGTATGTGGTGGCTGATATTCTTTTGTGGGAGGATTTTTCCATAAAGGAATCGAACCTTAAGGGTGGAATTAAATTTGTAAAATACCCTATAAGAATTGAAGATTTTTACATGACCATTTTCAGAAAGTATATTCCACCAGAAAAAAAGGAAAAATTTTTGTCTCTTTACAATGAAAAAGTTGAGGTAAAAGTAAGGCTCCCTTTTAATGAACTAAAAAAAATTCCCATGACTAAAGATGAGAGTATCTTAATTGGTAATGTTTCAAATTTTTCCAGGTTAAGTGATATAAAAAATTTTGTTAAAATACCTGAGGAAAAAATTATAAATATTTTGCTTGCTTTCTGGTGTTCTGAAATAATTGATTTAAAGAAAAGTTCCAATGTGAGTTTTAAAATTACCACCCCTGATACGGAGGAAAATCTTAATGAGGGGGTTGAAGATAAAGATAATGAGGAATTGAGGGAGAAAATAGAGAGTTTGAGAAGTTTTTATGAGGATTTAAGAAGTAAAAATTACTTTGAAGTCTTTGATTTAACTCCCGAAGATTTTGACATGGGGAAACTCAAGAAAAGATATCTTGAAATAGTTAGAAATTACCACCCGGATAAATTTGCAAAATTTAATTCTGAAGAATTGAACAATCTTCTGGAAGACCTATCCAATTACATAAACACTGCCTATGAAACTTTAAAGGATGATGATGCCCGGCATGAATATGAAAATAACCTTGCAAAATATTCTGCTAAATCTTCTTCAGAAAAAGAAAAGAAGGAGACTCCTGATAAAGTTGCAAAGGAGAGTTTTGAAAGGGGCAGGATGCTTGTAAATGCCAAAAATTATGCTGAGGCGGTTTCCTATTTAAAGGCTGCTGTAAGAATTAAACCCGATAACGCAGAGTATAACGCATACCTTGGATATGCCATGTCAAAAACTTCCCAGTTTAGGAGAGAGGCGGAAAAATACCTTTTAAAGGCAATAGAACTGGCTCCCATGCAAATAAATTACTATATACATCTTGGCCGTCTATATAAGGAGGCAAAACTTTATAACAAGGCTTTAAGGATTTTTCAGGAAGGTCTTGCGTGGGACAATACCAATAACATAATTTTGAAAGAAATAAATGAAATAAATGAAATTTTAGGTAATAAAAAGAAAAAGGGGTTTTTGGGAGGTCTGGGGAAACTCTTTAAGAAGTAATGGATATCTTTTCCGAAAAATCCATAATTATAAAGAAATATTCCCTGCACGACCTTGATGAAATAGTCGTTTTATTTACAGAAAAGCATGGGATTGTAAGAGGTGTTGTTAAAAGAAGCAGGGGGAAAAAGTCTACTTTTTCAGGGCGGGTTGAAATTTTTTCTGAAGTACTTGCTACCATTAATTTTAAGGGATATGAAAATTTATCGGTGATAAAGGATTTAAAGACTTTAAATTATTTCAGGATGGATAGGGGTGGGATTGAAAACTATTTTCTTCTTTCCTTTTTTGGGGAACTCCTTTTAAACTCCAGGTTTGAAAAGGGAAATTTCAATGTAAAACTTTTCTCCCTCTTTGAAAAGGTTTTATTATTGCCAAAATTAAATAAATTTGAAAAGTTAAAAATGGCTACTTATGTGCTTTTCTGGGTAATGGAACTGGAAGGACTTTTGCCTTCATTTAAGCGTTGCTCTGTTTGTGGAAGGGATGTCAGGGGAAAAATTTTTGTAGATAGGAATATGGTGGTTTTATGTGAAAATTGCATAAATAACAAAGTTTTAGAGTTATCAGAACTTGAAGATTTTTTGAAACTATCACCTTTTGAGTTTTTAGAGAGAAAATTTAAACCCAAAAAAATAGAAAACCTTTTTGAACTGCTCCTTTACAAATTCCAGGACTTTCTGAAGTTGAAACTATCCACTAAAAATTTAATTCTTTAAAAAATCACTTTTTGGGAATATCAGATTTTTTCGGTCCACTCTGCTGATTGGAAGAATGGATCATGTTTATATTTCCCTCAAAACTTGCACCTTCTTTAACTATGAAACTTTTACAGGTTATATTCCCCACCACAATTGCTGTTTCCTTTAATAGAATCTTTTCTTTGGCGGTGACGTTTCCATTGACAACTCCAGATATTTCAACATTTCTACCTTTTATATCAGCATTTATGGAACTGCCATTTTCGACTACTACATCGGCACTGATATCTATTTCACCTTCAACTTCTCCATAGATTTTTAAATTTGCGTTTCCCGTTATTTTCCCGGATATGGTAATACCTTTGGAAATGATGCCCTCATTGGAGGTTGAAGTGTAACTATTTCTTTTTACTTCTTTTGAGGAGAGCACTTCTTTTTTGGGGATTTCGGATTTAACAGGGGTATCTTCAAAACCTTTTTTTATATTTTCTTCTTTTTTGTTAAAAAGTCCCATTTTTAAACTCCTGTAAAAGAAATTTTGCAAGAATCATTTTACATATTTTGATGGAAAATTCAAGGGGATAAAAAAGGTATCCCCACTTCCAGAAGGAAGTGGGGATGTTAGGTTTACTTAATTTGAGCGTAATCACCAATGTGGATTGGTTTTCTGTTCTCAACTATAATGGCTTTACATGCAGTATCATATACTTCAAGAACAATTGCATCACCATTTATTACTCTTGGGATATTTCTATTTTTAAGTGCCATTTTTTGTTGTTTTTTGAAATCCTTTGCCTTTGAAGGTTTAAAATTTGTCTGAGAGATTGTCCTTCCCAGTTCTCCTTTTACTTTATATTTACCATATCTCGTGTAGATGGATACATAATCTCCAGGTTTTATACCGCTATTTTTCCCTAAATCAAGATAGATTACCTCTTCCTGTCCTGCAAAGGTTTTGTAGTTTTCTATGAAGACAACATTTCCAGTTGCCTTTCCTGTATCTTCCATAAACCTTGTCATTTTGTAGTTTCTATTTCCCTCAATGAAATTCTTTTTCTCATAGTTTAAAAGTCCATCACCGATAAATGCAGCATCTGTTGCATATTCTATTTTTGCAATGGAATTTGTATCGTGGGAGATGAGAACCTTTAGTATTCCTATTTGTTTATAGTAATATCCCACAAATTTCTTTGTAATTGGATTGAAAACTTTTCCGGTATTTCTGATTATCTCAAATTTTGCCCCTGGCACGACATTTTGATTCATTCCCTTGTTGAGGTAGACAATTTCACCCTCACCCAGATATCTCTCATGATCTTCATCTTCTGCACCAATTATAAATGCATCCATTTTTACCATTTCCTTTGTGATGAATCCAGTGCCATATAGTTCTCTTTTTGAGCCATAGTAGATTTTATTTTGTCTCTTGTGTATGAGAAGGGCATTTTGAGTTTTTTCCTCTTCATGTCTTATGGTTCTCTTTAAGACCTCAATTCCATTTGGCTTTTCCATTTTTACCATTTTAGTTTTAGCCTTTTTTTCTGGTGCTTTTTCTGGTGTTGTTTCAACTTTTTTCTCAGATGTTCCTATTACAGCAGGTTTTTCTATGAGGATTGGATCTCCAGGATAAATCCAGTGTGGGTTGGTAATGTAAGGATTTTTTTCCCATATCTGAGGCCAGAGATATGGGTTGTTTAAATATGTTTTTGCAAGATCCCATAAAGTGTCTCCACTTTTAACAATATGAATCTTTGCGTCTTTTGGATAGTTGGGAAGATTGTAAGGAGTGTAGTGTCCATCGCTGCATTTCTTTAAACCCTTTAGGGGCTCACCCTTAGGTGGTATTTTGGGATTTTGAGAAAATGTGAAAAATGAAAAAAGACTAAAAAGAATAAATAGTGTAAATACCTTGGTTACTTTAGTCATGGCCACCTCTTTCCTAAAATTTCATCTCTTTAATTATAATCAGATTGGGTTTTATTTGTCAATAAAAAAAGCCTTCTTCCCCACTTGGGAGAAGAAGGCTAAAATGGTAGGTGAAATACTGGTTATTTAACTTCCATAATTTTAATGGTAACTCTTCTGTTTTTCTTTCTTCCCTGTCTTGTCTTATTATCAGCGATTGGATTTAATTTTCCAAGGCCAACGGTGTAGATTCTATTAATGTCAAGTTTTTTAACGCCAACTAAATATCTAAGAACACTTTTAACTCTTTTTTCACTTAAAATGTAGTTGTATTCTTTTGGACCAATTGAATCAGTATGCCCCTCAAGAACCATTATGTAATTTTTGTTTTCTGCAAATTTCTTTGCCACATCGTCAAGTGTTGCAACAGCATCTTTTGTAAGATGGTACTTGTTAAATCCAAAATAGACATAGGCTGTGTCAACAACTACAAAATTAAATCTGTTGTTGAATTTTTCAAGAGCAAGTTTAGCGTTTTTGTCTGCAGTTTCAGCTTTTTCCTTTGCAGCCATTCCGATGTTTTTAGCTTCTTCAGCCTTTTGATTGGCAAGATTTGCCTTGTCTGATACTTCCTCCAATTTTGAACTTAATTGTTTGTTTAATTGGGAAAGTTCGGAAAGCTGGCTGTAAATTTTCTGGTTATTGTCATCAATTTTTTTGTTCATTTTTGCTTCTGAGTCAGAAATACTCTGACGCACAAATTTCTTTGTGGCGCATCCTGAGAGAAGCAAAAGCCCCAAGAAAAGCGCAACAATTAAAAAAAGTCTTTTTTTCATAAAGCCCTCCATAAAATTTAATTTGCATTATATTATAATGAATTTATATATTAAAATAAAGTTTAAAAAAAAACAAGAATTACTTTGTTATGGGCAAAAAAATAGAAAAAGATGGGGTGTTAGTTATTTATAAAGAAAGGGGGATTACCTCCTTTCAGGTTTTGAGAAGGCTAAAGAGAATTTTTAAATTCAAAAAAATAGGGCATGGTGGTACCCTTGACCCCTTTGCTGAAGGGGTAATGGTGGTCTTTGTAAACAGGGCAACTAAAATATCTCAGTTTTTTCTAAATTCTAAAAAGGTTTATGATGCAAAACTTTTTCTTGGGATTTTGACAGATACATTGGATGGCGATGGTGATGTAGTTGGTTATGGATTTAAATCCATTCCACATGAAGATTTTGTTGAGGACATTTTGAAAAGATATATTGGAAAGGTAATTCAGAGGGTCCCCAATTTTTCTGCGGTGAAATATATGGGAAAGCCTTTGTATTATTATTCGAGAAGGGGGATGACTACTCCAGATAGGTATAAATTGGTGGAAATTTTTTCCATAGAATTAAAAAGTTATTTTCCACCTTTTTTGAGTTTTGAGGTTGAGTGTTCTGGTGGTACCTATGTGAGGTCGCTGGGGTATAATATTGCTAAGGATGTGTGTGGGGCAGGTCATCTTGTTGAATTAAAAAGAAAAAGGGTGAAAAGTTTCACTGAGGATAATTCATTAAGACTTGGTGAAATTGAGAAAATGGATGTGGCGGAGTTTGAAGAGAGATTAATTCCTGTTGAAGAAAGTATTAAATGGCTCCCAAAACTCATTTTAAAAGAGGAATATGGAGTTAAATTCTCAAATGGTGTAAAGATGAAAATATATGAGAAGGATGGTCTATACAGGGTTTTTTCTGGAAAAAAGTTTATGGGGGTGGGAGAAGTAAAGTTTCAAACACTACACCCCATCATGGTTTTTAAATAAAATCTTCGCAATTTAAGATAACATCCACTATAAACTTTATCCCATTTAGAAGATCGCTTATCCTTATATTTTCATTTGGAGCATGGACATGGGAATTGTAGTAGGCTATCCCGTGTGAAACCACCTTGGGATTGTATTTAGAGCAAAGGGAATACATGGGACCACTTCCAGTTAACATGGGGATGAAAAGAGGTTCTCTGTCAAAGACCCTAAGAGAACTTTTTTTCAGACTTGTTATTAATTTTTCATCTGGCGGAGAGAAAAAACTTTCTATTTTTGTTTTGACATTTATTTCAAGATCCTCGAAACCCTTCTTTTTAAAGTGCTCTTTTATTTTTTCAAGGAGTATATCTGGAGTCAAATTGGGAACGAGTCTAAAGTCCATATTTGCCCAGGCTGAATGGGGTAATATAGTTTTTACCATATTTTTTGTGTATCCGCTGTGAATACCACAGATGTTGAATGTGGGATTGAGAAAGTGATTTTCACTAATTTTTTCCTTTATGGGCAAAAATTCTTTTATTTTTAATTTTTCTCTGTAAAAGGAAAGGTCAAAGTCGGAAAGATTCTTTTTCCAGTCCTCCACATCTGGAAGAGGTTTTATGTATTCCTTGATTCCCTCTATGTTTATATTTCCAGATCTATCTCTCATTGAAGAGAGGGCGTGAATCAATTTCCATGCTGGATTTTCCACAATAGTTGCCCAGCTTGAATGTAGATCGTGGGGGAGTAGTTTACATCTAAGTTCAAGATATAAAAGTCCCTTCATCCCAAAACTAAGTACAGGTCTATCCTTGTAGTCCACAAAACCTGCTTCCCATATACAGAGGTCCACATTTAGAAGATCTTCAAATTTTCTGGAAAATTCCCCTATTGTTGGACTGCCTATCTCTTCTTCTCCATCCAGAATAAATATTATTTCACAGGGTAGTTCTCTTCCAGATTTCAGAATTGCATCAATTGCCGCAATTCTCGAATAAATTGTTCCTTTACTGTCTGCCACTCCCCTTGAAAAGATGAGGTTTTCCTTGGTTGTACCGGAAAAGGGTCCACACTCCCATTCATCTATCGGTTGGATGGGTTGTACATCATAGTGACTGTAAAATAGTATTTTTTTCTCACCTGATCCCAGTTTGGCAATTATGTAGGGATTTGAGTTTCCAACTCTTTCTGTTGTGACATAGGCTCCGAGATCCTCAAGCATTTTAGTTAGGATTTTGACTGTCTGGGATATCCCATATGAATTACCCACAATGGAAGGTTCTCTCACGAGTTTAATGAGGCTTTTTATGTAGTAATCTCTTTCTTCATCTATGATTTTAAAGACTTTTTCCATTTTTACTCCTAATCAAAGTCAAAGATGTTTTTAGGTGGTGTTTTGTCATCTTTTTTCTTTTCTTTAACTTCTGTAAATTTTTTTTCCAGAAGTTCCTTTCTCTTTTTCTCCTTTTCCATGATTTCCTTGAAGGTTTCATCACTATCTTTTTTGTTTAATAATTTTTTTTCTATTACCTCATCAAGGGATTTAAATTCCTTTTTTTCATGTTTTTCGGTGTAAATTATTTCTCCTGTTTCTACGTCCACCACTATCAGGGAATTACAGTGGGGACATCTGATTTCAATTTTTTTATTTTCCATAGGCATCCCTTTCCTGTTTAGTTTGTTTGAAAATTATTATATAATTAATTTTTACTTTAAACAATATATATAAGATTATGAAACATAAAAATAGTTGTTATCAAATTATGAAAAAGAGAAAAAGTGTAAGGAATTATAAAAGGGGAGTTAAAATTGAAGATGAAAAGTTGTTGAAAATACTTGATTCTGCTCGTATGTCTCCATCATCCTGTAATACCCAACCGTGGCATATTGTTTTGGTTAGAGATGAAAAGATTAAAGAGGAACTATCAAAGTGTGCTCTGAAAGGAACAAGAATAAATAAGTGGATGGTGGACGCAGATCTAATAGTTGTCCTGTGTGGAAAACCACATCCCATCTTACATAGGGGGGCTAAACTCCTTGACAGGGATTGTCATAAATTGGATGTGGCAATAGCCGGTGAACATATGGTTTTAACCGCCACTGAACTTGGTATAGGTAGTTGCTGGATAGGTTGGTTTTCTGAAAAGAAGGTGAGGAAATTATTAAATATCCCTTCAAATGTCACTGTGGTTTCCATGATTACTTTCGGGTATCCAGAAGAAGAGGATTTATTGGAAGAAAGGGATTTTTCTTTACTTAGAAGAAAGATTGAAGAGTTTGTCTCTATAAATTATTACAATAATAAAGGTGTAAAATTTTGAAAAGAAAAGTATTTTTTTTATCATTTATTATATTTATGATCCTTTACCCATTTTCTCAAAAAATTAAATACTCTTTTATCTTTGATACCTTTTCACTGAATGAAAGGGGTGATAAGGAAGAGTTTTTGGATAGTATATATGTTTTTTTAGGTGAGAATATATGGGTTGAAAAATATGAAAATTTTAGGCTGATTTTAAATGTTTATGACAGGACCCTGTATTTTGTAGATGATGCAAATAAAACCTTTTCAGGTGGAAATGTAGATGAATTTTTTAAGGAGATGAAAGCATTTTATGATAAATTCTTGAGGGGAACTTCTCAAAATTATAAAATAGAAAAGGAAGATTTGGGTTTTTTGGGGAAGATAACATCAAAATTTCTAAAGGAAAATGGAAAGTATGAAGAATTTGAAATTGATTCTGGTGGTAAAAAAATTTTTCTGATTCGTATTGATAAGAGGATAGGTTTAAATAAACTTTTTAAATCAGATGATTTTGGAAAATGTGTGATTACATTTTTTAATATTTCAAGCATGGTTGAAAAAAGGTTTTTTACCAGAAGAAGATATGATTTTGAGAAAAAATTAAATGAGGTACTCTTTGAGATTTATAGGGTGGGGTTTCCTGTAAGAATAGTTGAATATAAAAATGATTTACCCCATTTTTTAACGGAAGTAACGAGAATTGAATACGCAGAAAAAGGTAGAGTTGCAAATATTGATTTGAATTATAAGAGGATTTCCTTCGCCCAATTTGAAAAAAATTTTTTTAATTAGAGGATAGCCTATTATATGGTTGATTATAGCAATAAAAAAGTTAAAGATTTCTTTCAGTTGAATTCCTACAGTGGCATTTTTACCACTAAAGGTCTTGCTCCTCAATATATTGTGAATTCTTATATTTTTACAGAGGAGTCCAAAGAAATATTTTCTTCTATATTTGAAAATTTGCTGGAAAAGGGTATTTCAAAGAGAAAACCAATCCTGATATATGGAGATAGAGGGGTTGGAAAGACGCATACACTAAGTGTAAGTGAAGCCTTTTTAAAGGATGTTGAACTTTTAAAGACACATTTCCCTCAGTACTATGAGGATGTAAAGGGGAAGAAGTATTTTACAATAGAAATATTTGGCGATACTAAGGATAAAAGGACAGTTAAGGAGTTATTTTATATTGAATTTGGAAAAATATTGGGTGAAAAGTTTAATATTTCCATACCTCCTGTTGAGCACTGGATTGAGGTTGAAGAAGTAGGGGAGCAGATGAATTATATTGTTGAAAATATACCAGAGGGCTATGAAGCGGTTTTCTTCCTGGATGATATAGCAGAGAAACTCCTTTGCTACAATAACCTGGCAAAAATAATGGGGGATCTTGAGTTTCTTTCGACACTTGCTGACTATACAGGAAAGTTTCCCATTTTTTTAGTTGCAACCTTTTATGAAAATTTAGTAAATAAGCCTTCCTGGACCAGAAAATATGATGATTTACATCAGAAAATTATTGATTATGATATTGATAAAAAATTTATCTTAAAGGAAATTAGTAAATCCAATTTAATTGAGTTAATAAAAAAAAATATACTTGTTAAAAGTGAAAATCAGAGAAATGAATTAAAGGAAATTTACAGGATAATAAAGAGAGAACAACCTTTTTTTGAATATGATGAAGATCTTTTCATAGATATCTATCCAATACATCCTATAGTTTTTAAGGTCAGTTTTTATCTCCACAGGTATATTAAGAATTTTTCCCTTTTAAATTTTATATATTCCACGGCGAATAAAATGCAGGGATATAAAGCCACTTCTCTTGCTACTGTGGACATGGTGTTTGATCTACTTGAGTATGAATTCAGAAAGGTGGAAGAGTTAAAACTTGCCATTCAGTCCTATGATACCATCACCAAGTACACCATTGCAAAAATGGAGTTTAAAAAAAGACTTATGGCAAGACTTTTATTAAAGGCTCTTTTTCTCTTTTCTCTTGTGGAGGGGTTGGATTCTTCAATAACCAATTTGATGGATTCACTTATGCTTTCAAGTTATCAGGGAAGGCCAGTTGACAGTGAAGAGGTAAAGAAAATACTTGACCTTTTTGAGGATAATAATCCTCAATGTATTAGAAAATTAAAGAGGGGGAATGTTGAGGTTTATCAACTTGTCACAAGTGATCACGCATCCATAGATTACATTTTGGATGAGGCTTTAAAGGATTCTAAAGATACCATTGAAAAGGAATTTCCCTTTTTTCTATTTTCCAGATTTTTTGAAAATATAAAATATTTAAATATAACACAGGATAATTATAATCAGCCCATTTCAACTCCTCCCCTTGATTTTGTGTGGAGAGGAACGAGAAGGGAGGGTGTAGTTAGTTGGTTTCAAAAGTACAATCAGATATTGGTTGCGAATATTAATTTCTCCTCCAATTCTCTTTTTGAAAGGGTGCTTGAAAACAAGGAGTTAATGGATGAGTTGCTTGATTTAAATAAAAAAAATGGGAAATTGCCCTCTTTTTTGATGAAGAAAAGATTTGATTGGCAACTTGCAATTTTGTCTCCGATTCAGGAAAATTTCGGGATGGATGAAGTTAGGAATTTCATTGAAAATTTCCCAAATTTGATGTTCTGGATCCCGGAAAAATTTGATGAAGAGGATGTGGAACTTTTTAAAAAGGGGTTTATCTTAAATGGTGATGAATTTAAATATAGATTTTTTGATCTTGAAGATGAATATGAGGTTAAAAAGGAAAGTATAAATAAAAGAATAGATGAAATTTTAGTTGGGAAATACCTGAAGAATGGGATTATAGCAACTTCTATTGGAGATTTTCAGTTTCCTGAAGATGTGGATAGATTAAGTTTTGTTACATTTTTATATGAGAAGGTTGAGGAACTTTTCTCAAAACTTTTCCCAAAACATCCAAATTTTGAAAATGTTCTCATTTCTCCAAAGGTGGTGAAGGATTTCGTTGGTTATTTTATTCTGAAAAAGGGAGAGATAAAGGGGGACCTTGTTGAACTTGCAGAAAATGTTTTATTTCCCCTGGGAGTAGTTGAAAAGAAGGGAAAGGAATTTTCCTTTGACACGAATGGGGATAGCCTGTATGATTCCCCGTATATAGGTGAGATTTTAAATTTTCTTGAAAGTAGTAAGAGAGAAGTCTTTCCACTGGAATTCTTTTATACTGCTCTTATGGATTCACCATTTGGCTTTAGCAGGGAAATTACTACCATATTAATAATTTCTCTTGTGGCGGCTGGTAAGATTGAACTTTTCAATTCTTCAAATGGGGATATTGAGGCATTAAATTCTGCAAATTTATCTGAAATTTTTGATATTTCATATTATGATGCCATCAGAATATCAAGGCAATATGACATCCCGATTGATGAAATATTTGAGTGGGGATTTAAACTTTGTGAAACTGATCCAATTAAAGGTGCTTCCCTCAGGGAAAATAGAAATAAGTTAATGGTTTTGTTATCTGAGTGGATTGAATATGAGACCTCCCATCCCATTGAAAATGTAATAGCCAAACTTCCCGATGGCCTTTTAACAACCAGTTTCTGGAGAGATGTTTACAGTGTTTACAGGAATAGAAAAGTTTTGAGGAAAATTGTAAAGGAGATTATTGATGGAGAGAAAAAACTGGAAGATGGGCTGTTTTCTCTGGCAAAGGCATTTTCCAATAATTTAAAGGCCCTTGAAATTGTAAATAAAAATTACAGGGATATGAAGTCTTTTATTGAATGGAGTTCCTTTTTCTTTGATGCAAAAAATTATATCACCACTTCTGATAAGACAGATAGGGAGGATATAGAGAATCTAAGATATGAATTGAGTACATTTTTTGAAAGACCATTTAAGTTGATGGACAAGGAAAAGAGAATCAGTTTCCATGAAAAATTTCTTGAATTTAAAAATCTATATATCGATTACTATGTTAGAAAGCACAATGAACAGATGGGTCTTCTATTAAAGGGGGGAGAATTTGATTCCCTTCTGAATAAGAAGTGGTTTAAAAATTTAAAATTACTATCTAATATCAAATTTACCGATGATATTTACATTAAAAAATTAAGTTACTTAAGTAAACTTTTGAGAGAAGGGGAATGCCATTATCCCGTTGAGAGTATACTTTCTCTTCAGCCTTACTGCTGGTGTGGATTTAGGATAAATTCTTTCAATAATATATCCAACCTTGTGACAAAGTTTGTTAAGACGGCCTTTACTGCAAAAAAATATTATGCGGAGTTTTTTCAAAAGTGTAAAAGGGTTTTAATAAAAGAGATGCAGAAAATGGCAACTTTAAAAGATGATATAGCGAGGGAGATTGTGAGTTTGATAAACGGAAATTTTGACATTGATCTTTCCTTTGATACCATAAAGTTGATAAATTTTATCCTCGAAAAGAGGGTAGGGAAACTAAATCTCCTTGAGGAGATGAAAGAAAGTGAGGACTTTGTGCACAAAAATGATCTATTGTTAAAATTAAATGAAAAGGCAAAAAAGATAGGGGATATGTCTGAGACCTATTTTACTTTTAAGGAAAAACTGTAGATGAGTAGAAAACTTATATATCTTACGCTTTTTATTTTTTTTATCCTTCCATCATTTGGAAAAACTTTTGTTTCCTTTTCAAAGTATAGGGGCAAAGCAATTAAAAAACTTGAGAGATTTCTAAATGGAAGTGAGAAAGGTGTTTTCTTCAGTGAAAAGGAAGTTAATGAAGCAATTTCTGAAAATAAGGATTTTTTCCCTCCATATGTACAGGATCTGAAGATTTTTTTAAAAAATGGACATGTAAATGCCGCTTTTTTTTTCTATAAGTCTGCCATCAATTCCAATTCAATTGAATTTTTCCTTTTAAATTTTTTTTTAAAGAAAAAAAATGATGTATTTATAGATATAGCATTTAAAGGAAAATCGGGTTTTGGAATATACGATGTGGAGAGTGTTAAATTAAATGGAATAACTATCCCAAACTTTATTGTGAAAAAACTTATTAAAACAATTTTGAAGAGTAGCGATTTCTCCTATTTACCCGGAGAGAAGTTTCCTCTTCCCTTTGATATTAAAGGTATTGATTTGAAAAATAGTTTTTTAAAAATTTATAGGTAAGAGAGGTGATATATGTTTTGTCCCCAGTGTAAATCTGAATATAAAGATGGAATACTTGTCTGTCCTGAATGTAATGTAGAACTTGTGGAGAAACTTCCGGAGGACGAGGTGGAATATCTTCCCAAAAAGTATAAATTGCTTTACACTTTTTACAATCCCATAGAGGCCAATCTTGCAAAGGGACTTCTGATGGAAAGTGGTTTTGACGTTAAATTGGAAAATATTAGTTTTACTGTTGAACCAGTATTTGTGAGTTCCGAGATGACGAGAATTAAACTGTGGGTTAGAGAAGAGGAATTTGAAGAAGCGGAAAGGATATTAAAAGAGACTGAAAATTATGAAATTTGCCCTGCGTGTGGCCACATAGTTTTAAAAGATGAGAAAATCTGTCCCTGGTGTGATGAAAAGTTAAAAGAGGATTAATAAAAAGCAGTAGAAATATTAACCTCTATTAAGTATTAAGTATTCAAATAAGTTTATCTAAGCCTATACAGGATCTTCCGCCCTGCCTTACAATTTGATGGAAAAAGTGATATAATGTAAGTGCAAAATTCGATATGGAGGATAGTTTTATGAGACGATTTTTTTTCATTTTACTTTCCTTCTTGTTTTTTCTGTCATTTTCTCTTGCGAAGAATCTCCTTACTTCGATACCTAAGAATGGGGCCACAAATGTTGATTACCATATTAAAAGAATTACCATACATTTTTCTAAAAATATGAAGATGAATTCCCATTCTCTGGTTGTTGTGGATGGATATGAATTCCCTGAAGTAAGTGGTACTCCAGGATGGCTTAATCCAAGAACCTTTATTTTACCTGTAAAACTTAAACCCGGTACCTGGTATGGTATAGGTTTAAATAGTAAAACACATAAAAATTTTATTTTTGCCGAGACAGGAGAGCCCATGCCTCCTCAGAAGATTATTTTTAAAACTGCTCCTGCCACAGAGATATCTTCCAATGAAGGAGGTGCGTCTAATTCCTCCACTTTTCCTGAAATTAGTTACAGTGAAATTTTTGGTAGGAAAGATAAAAAGAAAGTTTTTTCAAATTCCGTAAAGAATATGGGAGATTCACAAGATCTCGGGCACAGGAAAAAATATTTTATTCTGAAGAAGTATCGTGATAGAACGGAAAATGCATTTTCAATCCTTGTCCCTGTGGGATGGAGGGTTGAGGGGGGTGTTTTACAGATTCCACCTCAGAGCGCAAGAACTGTAATTGAATTTTGTTCGAAAAAAATAAAATTCAGTGTGGTGGACCCTGAATCGGGCGCCAGGGTTGATTTTTTCCCTACGGAATATTATACTTATACCACTGGGCCTGTTATTCAATTTGTGGAGGTGAGGCAGGGTAGTATTCTCGATGGAATGATATTTTTGCAACCACTTTCTCCCTCTCAATTTATAAGAAGTGTCGTTGTTCCGGAAATGAGGAGGGGGATCTCGAATCTTGAGGTACTGAGTTCTTCCCCGCTTCCAAAGGTGAGGGATGCATTTAGCAAACTATTTGCAATAGATCTATATAGGCAGTCTACGGGGTTGAATATACAGGTAAAGGCTGAAAAGTTGGAATTTAGATATGGAGAAAATGGTAAAACATTTCACGAGGTGTGGTTTAGTGTTATAAATTATCTATTAGTTAATAATTCAATGGTTTGGCAGCCAGTTTTTACTTCAGGAATAAGGGCTCCAGAAGAGTTGTTTAAGGAATTGAAAAATCTTCTTAATCTTATTATGTGTTCCTTTAGGTTTAATATTAAATGGTATTTGAACACAAAAAAGAGAGCAAAGATATGTATGGAGAAGGTGGCAATGACTCAAAGGGAAATTATTGCTATTCATGAAAGGATGGTCCATCACAGATATGATACAGAGGATGCCATTTCCCATGAATTGAATTTGAGTTTGGCTGGTGTTGATGAATACTATGATCCATCAATAAATGATACTGTTCTCATCGATAATTCATATCAACATGTATGGTCAAATGGAAATGGTGAATATGTCATGTCAAGTGACCCCAATTTTAATCCAAATGATCCTCGTTGGAATCTTCAGGGTGAGTGGAAAAGATTGAATAAAAAAAGGAAATAATTGGATATTAAATAAAGCGTTTTTATTGAATTAGATCTTAGAGAGTTAAAAATTTTGTGGTTAGTGAATAAGATTTATTAAAATAAATTAAGATAAAAGAGGTTTTTCAATTTTCTCTGACACCAATTCCACTTCATCCCTTCTTATTACCTGACACTTTTCTTGATATCATTTCTTAATATCAAATTCAGATCTGACCCAGTTTATTCTTCCCGTTTATTTCCCCCGTCCATTCTCATTTCTATCCCAAAAGCCATCCAGAAGGCTTATATAAGGGAAAAGAGATTTTATTTTAATCGTTAATTTTTGCCAGAAAATTGTAGACTCTGCCAGAATTTAGTTCTTTCTCTTACCTGCCCACCTTAAAGTCCCCCAGAAGGTTTATAGAAAGTAAAAAAATTTTTTTATCATTACCTTTTGCCAGAAGATTTTATTTTTGCCAGATTTGAGTTTTCTTTCTTATTTGCCCACCCTATATGCCATCCAGTGGGTTTATAGAAGGAAAATGGTTAATCTTAATTGTCAGTTCCTGCTAAAAAATTTTATTTTTGCTGAATTTAATTTGTTTTTTACTTGTCCGCCCCAGATTCCCCTAAAGGTTTATAGAGAGAAGAAATGAGGGAACTTGGTTGTTGTTTTTTACCAGAAAACCTTATATTTGCCAGGGTTTAAATTTCTTTTCCAATTTGCCCTTTCCTGATACCCCTAAAGGTTTATAGAAGATAAAAAGAATTTTCCTTTAATCATTTGGTTCTTCCAGAAAAATTTTTAACTCTTTGCCAATTTCAGGTTTATTCTTTTTCTTGCCCCCATAAATGCCACCTAAATTCTTGCCTGAGACTTTTGGAAAATTTTTTTTCAATTCAGGTCTGTCCCTAACTCTTTTATCTCCTGTATAGGGGGGTAAATACCATTTCTACCAATATGGCTTTGGAAGTTCTTATTTAATAACCCTTTGCCCTTGTTGTTTGATGTTACAGAAAGTATTTTTCCATATCTTAGTAAGATTTTTGTGAAATTCCTTGAAAAGTTTGAAATCCACGCAAAAATTGAATACAGTCGTGGGGTAACTTCCTTTTTGGGAATTTTCTTTTGAAGTTAATTTCAACCTTCTTCTTTTGATGAGGAGATTTTTTCTAACACAATTAATTTACACAGCCCTTTCTCTCGCTGTCTTTTAATCTGTCTTTCTAATTAATTTTTATAAAAAAGGTTTTTGAATATTGATTTCGTGCAAAATCCTGAGAGACAATTTTTAATTTATATTCTCCAGAATAATTTGGGAGAGGGATTTTCCCCACACACATTTTTTTATTTTTATCCCATTTTATTGGGAATATACCCTTTCCGGGGAGGATGGCATTAATGGTTTTTGTGTCCTTTGAAGCATTTACTTTGATTTCGATTAGTTCTCCTTTATTGTAATTTCCTCCTAAGTTGAGGACCTTAAAAATGGGAGGATGTGTGTCAATTGTTATGTATTTCCTCTCCCTGAGGATTTGGCCCTTCTTGTCTCTCATTACTATTTCCACGGGATATTTCCCATCTTTAATATTTGTTGGGAAGAGAAATTTTCCCACCCATATTTTTTCTTTTTTTAGGAAGGTGAGATTTAAGTTTTCACCTGTTGGGAGTAGTGCAGAGACTTTAACTACATCTTCTGGAGATTTAACTTTAATGACCGGATCTCCAGGTTGAATGAATCTGGGCCTTAAAAAACTTCTCGGTGCACATAGCATGGATGTATAAGGGGTTACAATTTTAAATTCCTTTGAAAGGGAGACTATTTCCTTTACTAAAGATGGCTTTTCACCTTCTTCACCTATTTTTTCTAAGAGATATTCAATTTTTGCCTTTGCCCACAATTTTGGTATGAATTTTCTTGAATTGTCTACTTTTTTTAGGTCAATTTTTTCCACTGCATTTTTGTCACCTGTAATCTTTAAAATTCCAGTTTGTGATTCCCTTTTAAATCTTCCAAACCAGTCAAATCTACTTCCTGAAATTTTTTTCTGGAACTGTTTGGGGTAAATTTCATAAAACTCATTGCCACCAGCAAGTTTTAGGAGTGTAAAATTGTCACTTATGGTCATTTTTATATAATTTCTCATTTCATCTTCATTCATGGAATTTAAGTTGACATATCCATTTGAAATGTCTTTAAGTAATTCTTCATTTATGTTATCGCCGATACCAAAGGAGTAGGTTTTTAGATTTCTTACATTTTTTAAAAGGGGTTTGAATTTGTTATAAATCTCACTATTTTTAACCTTTCCAAAGGTGGGGATAAAATCTCCCACAAGAAGTAGATATTTTTTCCCTTCAATTTGAGATATTTGCTTTAAAGCGTTGGAAAT
>Ga0256842_1001470_pt1 | contig 18777 bp, 19 predicted proteins | sample 4559240metaG_FD_185973 | JGI IMG/M metagenome (GOLD analysis project Ga0256842, IMG submission 185973) | Hydrothermal vent microbial communities from Guaymas Basin, Mexico - 4559-240 | ecosystem: Environmental > Aquatic > Marine > Hydrothermal vents | place: Mexico: Guaymas Basin | collected...
CAAGTATGATACTTCTACCATCTGCATCTTCAAAATCTAAAATATTTTTCTTCTCAAAGCTATACTTACCGTTAAGTATTGAGTTTCCATTTGTATTCATCATAAAAACATGATTTTGTTGATTATTAAACAGCATATTTTTAAGAGCATCTTCTATTCGCTGTTGTATATCTTTTTTACTTTTTTTATTTTTATATTTGTTATATATAAAAAGTGCAACTTCATAAGCACGATCAACTCTTCTTTTAAGCTCATCTTTAATATCTTTTTCAAAACTTTTGTTTTTATACTCAAACAAAATATTTAACTGCTTTACCCACATCTCACCTTGGGCTTTTTGCATATCTAAATGCTCTTTTAAACCTCTTTGTTTTGCACTCTCAAAATAAGATGTAACCTTGTTAAGATAAAAAGTAGTTATGAAAAAACTAGCACTTAAAACTAGGACTAATGGGACAATAATTATAAGATATGCAATAAGCTTATTTTGTTTTAACTTCATAGACTTATTATACACTATAAAAAATTAATCATACTCATATCTACATGTAGAGCGATATTTACACAATCTAAGCTTAAATATTTTAGAATATATTAAGTTTAAATTAAAAACACAGAAATTTTGGGTATAATTCGCGAAATACTTTAGGGGTAGGTGCCATTTTCTAGGAAAATGCTTGTATCAGCTCCTAACTAAAGGAAAATGATGCAAGAAAATGCACAAGAAATAGAAGAAACACAAGTTAAAGAAGAAGAGAGCCTAATTACGTTTGATGACTTAGGTCTAAGTAATGACGTACTACGCGCTGTAAAAGCTGCTGGTTTTGTAAAACCAAGCCCTATCCAAGAACAAGCAATACCATTTGTAATAGATGGTCGTGACATAGTTGGTCAAGCACACACAGGGACTGGTAAAACAGCTGCTTTTGGTCTTCCAGCACTAAGTAATATGAAAATGAAAAAAGATTCTGGAGTTGAACTTTTAGTTATTACTCCAACTCGTGAACTTGCTACTCAAGTTTCAGATGAGCTTTTCAAATACGGTCGTAACATGGGGGCTAGAACTGTAACAGTTTATGGTGGTAGTTCATACAAAAGACAACTTGACCTTATCGAGCGTGGAGCATCTGTTGTAGTTGCTACACCTGGTCGTTTACTAGACATCCTTAAAAGAGGAATGTTAACTAACTTTGATCCAAGTACTGTTGTTTTAGATGAAGCTGATGAGATGCTAGATATGGGTTTCTTAGATGATATCAATGAAATTTTTTCATACCTACCATCTAACAGACAAACTCTACTTTTCTCAGCAACTATGCCTAAACCTATCAAGCTTCTAGCTGAAAGAATTTTAGACAATCCTGAGTTTATCTCTATCACTAAAGGTGAAACAACTAACACTGATATCTCTCAAGAGTATTATGTGATTGAAGAATCAGAACGTGATGATGCTATCATCCGTCTTATGGATTCTGAAGAAACTAAAAAAGCAGTTGTTTTTTGTAGAACAAAATCAGAAGTTGATAGACTAAGTAATGTTCTTTCAAATGCTGGTTATTTAGCAAATGGACTTCATGGAGATATGGAGCAACGTCAACGTGAAACTGTTATTAAAGGTTTCAAACAAAATTCTGTAAAAGTACTTGTTGCTACTGATGTTGCTGCTCGTGGTATACATGTAGACAATATAAGTCATGTTTTTAACTACCATATCCCATTTGACCCTGAGTCTTATGTTCACCGTATTGGTCGTACTGGTCGTGCTGGAACTAAGGGTAAAGCGATTACTTTACTTACTCCACTAGAGTTCAAAGAGCTTCAACGCATTAAAAACAAAGTTGGAACTACTATGCAACTAGCTTTCGTTCCAAGTAAAAATGATTTAAAAGAGAGTAGCTTAAAAACTGTAGTTAAAAGTATTGAAAGTCATAAAATCTATGACGAAGCTCATAAAGTACTAGATATGCTAAAAGAAGACATAGATGAAGAAACTATGCTTATTAAACTTATATCTATGATTTTAGATAAGCAATCAGTTGCTGGACCTAACCAAATTGGAATCCCTGCTGATAAACTTGATGCTATTTTAGAAAGAGCTGCAAAACGTAATGATTCAAGAGGTGGACGCGGTCGTGGTCGTGGTGGCAATGGTCGCTCAAGAAATCGCTCTGGTGGCGGTGGAGACAGAAACCGTTCAGGTGGTGATAGAAATCGTTCTGGTGGCGGTGGTTACCGTGGTAATTCAGACAGAAACCGTTCTGGTAGTGGTGATAGAAATAGAAATCGTAATAGAGACTAAACTCTCTTAGCCTTAGAGTATGGTGCTTTCTTTGATAAATTAGAAAAGGGATGGGTTGATATTTTCTTCCCACTCTTTTTGCGCTTTGTTTAGGCTAAGTTTATTATTCATAAAAAGTTCTAATTCTTTGATATTTTCTAAATTTACAATCTTTTCAGGTATTGAGGAGAGTTGATTACTCCCAAGGTTAAGGCATTGAAGATTTTTTAAATCACATATAAAATCACTTAATTTTACTAAATCATTCCCCCATAATGACAATCTTTGCAACTCTTTTAAATTACTAATTTCATCTGGTAAAATTTTTATAAAATTACCACCAAAATCTAAATTTTTAAGTCTTAAAAGAAAACATAATTTTTCTGGAAAAAGAGTAAGTTTATTTTTAGAACATAAAAATTCTTCTAACATATATAGTTTATTTAATTCACAAGTAAATTCTTTTATATTATTTGCAGAAATATCTAAAGATATTAACGATTTTACATCTAATATAAACTGAGGAACTTTTGTAAACTTATTATTACTTAAATTTAGTTTTTTTAATTTTTCTAGTTTATTAAACTCATCAGGTAAAGTTTCTAGTTTATTATATGATAAATTCAACTCTTCTAACATACTAAGATTTGAGAGTTCTTTACATATAAAATCTAATTCTAATCCATTTAAATCTAATTTTTTAAGATTTTTTAATTTTATTATATCTCTTGGTAAAGTACTATCATCTATCTTATACTGATTTGCCCAATTAAATAGTTTTTTAAACCATTCCTCTTGATTTTCTTTTACATCTGTTTTTGTACCTTTAAGCTCATCTAACTGTTTTTGTAATTTTATATTTAAACTATCAAAATACTCATCCATATTTTCTATTTCAAATACGAAACTAAATTTATTGTCATATCTTATATCATTAATCTGACTTAATATATTTTTATATGATTCTTTTAATTTCTGTATATCATCTTTTAACTCTTCTTTAGTTTTAGTTTTTTTATCTTCTATTTTAAACATGCTCCCAGCATCTAAAAAAGTAAAGAAATCTCTTACCATTTTTAGATCTTTATTCTTATAGGCCTCATTTAATTCTCTAAAAATATCTTGAGCATCTTCTAGTTTTAGTTCATCTACAATATCTGGATGACATAGTTTTGATGCTTTTTTATATAAGTGTTTTAACTCTTTTTCATCTTCTTCTACTAGTTTAACATCTATTGATTCTTTTTTATGAATTTTTATAAATTCTTTATAATCAGAAAAAGCATCTAAATAATTACTTTTTATATCTTTAATCTTTAATTTTTCCATTGTTGATTTTATATTTTTCAACATCAAAGTTAATCTCTTTATCTTTCTTTTATCATTTTCTAAATTATTTAATTTTAACTCTTGGATAAGCTCTTTTTTTTCTTTAAATAAAGTTAACAAATCATCATAGTAGAGCTTAAAAGATAAAAATTTCTTTTTATAATGCTTAATCCTTAGTTTCAATATCTCATCTAAAATTATTTGAAATTCATTTGCATATCTAAGATTAAAATCATCAATTATTTTAAGATACTTATCTCTTTTTATATTTAATTTTCTTAATGAAATTTTGAGCTGTTGAAGTATGGCATTTAATTCTTCATATTCATATACTACTAAAGATGATGTTTTTTTTACTTCCATATTAATATAGACCTCATCCATGTACATTCTTTAGGGATTCTTTTAATTCTATTGTTTGATATCCTCAAGCGTCTTAACAATACAAGCTCACTTATCTCTTTAGGTAATCTTTTAAGATTGTTTGATAACAAATCTAAATCAACTAAATTACTTAACTCTCCTATCTCTACTGGGATTTCATCTATAAGATTGTTGTATAAATCTAAATTTACAAGCTTTGTTAGCTGTCCAATCTGTGGTGGTATCATTATAATTTGATTAGAATAACAATACAATTCTTCTAGATTTATAATATCAAAAATAGCTAATGGAATATCTTTAATAATATTTTTAGAGATATTTAACACTTTAAGATTTTCTAGTCTATTTAGATTCTCAGGAAGAGTCGTTATGATATTATCACATACATTTAATTCTGTTAGTGATATAAGATTTGAAATCTCTTTTGGAATAGATGTTAAGTTTTGATTTGATAAATTTAAACTATTTAAACTACTTAATTCTTTAATATTTCTAGGTATGATTCTTTCATCTATCTCATTTATATCTGCCCATATCCATAAATACTCAAACCATAAAGATTCATCTGAAATTATCATATCTTTTTTCAAGATTTTATCAGTTAGTAGTAGTAGATTTTTTCCATCATGTTTAGTAATGTTTTTTGATTTAACAGTTACAATTTTATTATTTTCATACATTTATAAAATATTAGCAAGATAATATTAATAGCGTATGTATTAAACACTTATTTTAGTTATAATTTGAAAAAGGAGCTTATATGCTTGTTTATGAAGATGATTTCATATATATTGAGAGTGAAAAATCTGAAATACCATGGTTAAAAATATTTACAAAAGATATATATAAAGAACTAAGTGATATGCCAAAAGAACTTCGTTTTAAACTATATAAAGTTTATGATATAGTTGAACTTGAGATGAAAAACTACTATAAGCCTACAAAAATGAATCTAGCATCTTTTGGAAATATCTTACCACGCGTCCATCTACATGTAATGGCTAGATTTGAAAATGATAGTTACTTTCCAAACCCTATGTGGGGAGAAAAACTTCGTAATGCAGATTTAGAGCTTCCACCTCAAGATGAGTTTTATAAAAAACTACTAATTACTTTAATGGAGAAAAAGGAACTAAAGCAGAACCCCAGGTAAGTCCACCACCAAAAGCATCTAACAACATAAGTTCACCTTTTTTAAGTGTACCTTGCTCATAGATATCATTTATAGCCATGGGTATTGAAGCACCTGAAGTGTTTCCGTATTTTGCAACTGTAAGAACTATTTGCTCTTTTTCTAGTTTAAGTGCATCACCAACAGCTTTTATAATTCTATAATTTGCTTGATGTGGTACGAAGTGTTTTATGTCAGAACCTAATATATTATTTTCTGCTAAAATCTCAACTACATCTTTAGTTAAAGTACGAACAGCAACTTTAAAAGTTTCATTCCCCTTCATCTGCATAAAACAGCTTCCAGCCTCTTTTTCAAGTGAATCATGAGAAGAACCACTTCCACCATTTGGTGTCATAAGTAAATCTGCATATTCTCCATCAGCACCAGTATGAACATCGATGATAGCTTCATCTTTGTTATCAGTTGCACTTATTACAGCAGCACCTGCACCATCACCAAAAAGGATACAAGTTCCACGATCAGTATAGTCAGTAATAGCAGATAATTTTTCAGCACCAATAATTAGTACATTTTTCTTCATTCCTGATTCTATAAATGCTTTTGCAATTGAAAGTGTATAAACAAAACCAGTACATGCAGCAGATATATCAAATGCCATTACATTAAGGAGACCAAGTTTATTTGAAATAATTGTAGCAGTTGATGGCATACAAAAATAATCAGGAGAGATAGTTGCACAAACAACCATATCTATCTCTGATTTATCTACACCTGAACGCTCTAATGCTAACTCAGCAGCTTTCACACCTAAGTCAGATGTAAATTCATTATCTGCTGCAATATGACGTTCTTTAATTCCTGTTCTTTTAGTAATCCATTCATCAGTAGTATCTACCATATGAGATAAATCATCATTTGAAAGAATTTTTTCTGGGACATAAGCACCAATTGAGCGAAATGCAGCATAAGCCATGATTAGTTACCTTTTTCTTTTAAAACTTGAAGTCTATCAACTATATGATTATTCACACCAGTATCAACATAGCTAATGGCTTGATAGATTGCATTTTGTATAGCTTTTGGATTTGATTTTCCATGAGATACAATAGCACAGCCTTTTATACCAATAAGTGGAGCTCCACCAATCTCAGCATAATCCATTTGTCTTTTCAAAAGTTTAAAAACTTTTCTCATTAGAAGTGCACCAGTAATAGCTACTGGTGATTTTCTAATATAGTCTTTAATTAATCCTGTAATAGTTGAAGCAACACCTTCACTAGCTTTAAGGACTAAATTTCCAACAAAACCATCGCAAGTTATAACATCACAAGTACCATTAAAGATATCTCCACCTTCAACATTACCTTTAAAACCTTTATATCCATTAAGAATTTTAAAAGCCTCTTTTGTAACTTCATTACCTTTTGATTTTTCTTCACCATTAGCCAGTATACCTATGCTTGGTTCTTTAATATCAAGTAAATCTTCAGCATAACAACCACCCATAATAGCAAATTCTGCAATATGTTGAGCTTTACTATCAACATTTGCACCAGCATCTAAAAGAATTGAACGACGACCAGTTTTTGTAGGCATAAGAGTTGCAAGTGCTGGACGAGACACACCTTTTAGACGGCCAAGTCTTAGAGTTGCAAGAGTCATTGTAGCTCCACTATGTCCAGCAGAAACAACACCATCAGCCTCCCCTTGTTTTACAAGGTCTATAGCTTTATAGATAGTACTCTCTTTTCGCTTTACTGCATCAGTAGCAGCATCACCCATTGAGATAACATCATCAGCTTCTACTATAGAAATCTTATCTCTATAACGTTTTGGTAACAGAGGTAAAATTTCGGATTTTTTTCCTACTAAAATAGGTATAAATAGTTTTTTCTTGTAAGCTTGGATAGTTCCCTTAACAATTGGAGCAGGACCAAAGTCCCCGCCCATTGCATCAATAGCGATTTTTACCATTGACTACTTGTACTCACCAGTAGTTGGATTAATGTGGTGTGGAAGTTTGTAAGTTCCATCTTTATCTTTAACTGGTTTAGCTAAAGTGATTTTATAGTGAGTTCTTCTTTTCGCTCCGCGAGAATGAGAGACTCTTCTTTTAGGTACTGCCATAGTAATTGTTCTCCTTGTTTAAATTTTGTTTTATTTACAATTTTTGCAAGTGTTGTAATCACTTTTGATAAGTTCAAGTTCCGAATTTAAGATTTCATCTAAATCTGCTGTATCGTTAAAACACTCAACAACATCTAACAAGACTTCATTTTCAACTTCATAAATACCGCTATGAAGATAAAATTCTATTGTCTCATCAACATCTAACTTGAACTCATCAGCACAAATATTACAATTTGTGTTAATTTTTCCACTCAAAGTTGCTTTGAGAAGGATTAATTTGCCGCTATGATACTGTAAAAAACCTTTAAAAGTAATTTCATCAGATTTTATCTCAAAATCTAGCGGTGCAGAGGTTACTTTTCTAAGTATTACTTTCACAAGTAATACTTAAGAGATTTCTCTTTCTGAGAAAAAGAATGCAATTTCAACAGCTGCATTTTCAACAGAGTCACTTCCATGAACTGCATTTGCATCTATATTTTCAGCGAAATCTGCACGAATTGTACCAGCATCAGCCTCTTTAGGATTAGTAGCACCCATAAGATCACGGTTAATTTGCATAGCATTTTCACCTTCTAAAACTGTTACAACTACTGGACCACTAATCATGAAATCAACTAAATCACCAAAGAAAGGTCTTTCAGCGTGAACTGCATAAAATGCTTCAGCATCCATACGAGAAAGTTGAATCTTTCTTGTAGCTGCTATTTTAAGACCATTGCTCTCAAAACGATCTAAAATTTTTCCTATAACACCTTTAGCTACTGCATCTGGTTTTATAATTGATAGTGTACGTTCCATCAAATCTCCTGTTAAATATATAAATTGTGAGCGGAATTATATCTAAAAAAGAATATGTTTTTGATTAAATTAAAAAATTTGTGGGTATTATAAGGTAAGAAGGAGCAAATATCGTAACGATATTTGCCTTTGTAAAAAGTTATACTAACTATTCTACAACTGGTTCATGATTTGAACGCTGCTCTTCAGTAACATCTTCACGATGCTCTGGAGATTCACCAATAGCATCCCAAGTAATACAACCCTCAGTTGGACAAGCTGTAGCACAAGCTGGTTCGTCATGATGACCAACACACTCTACACATTTGTCACCATATACATAATATGTATCTTCATCTGTTGGATTATCATCCTCATCTACAATCGCTTCTACTGGACACTCATCAATACAAGCGCCACAATTGATACAAGTATCATTAATAATTACTGCCATTAGGTTCTCCTGAATATTTTATTTCAATGGTAAGTTTAACACAAGAATTTTAAACAAAGCTAAAATGTCTTTGATAGATTAAATTTATTTCTAAATGTTACTCTAGAACCACAAATAAGGGCTTCTTGATAATGATTATTATTAAATATCATAGATTAAATATTTATAATAACTTAAGCTATAAATAGAAAAAAATTTATAACTTTTTTGTTAATATAATTTTGTTAATATTGCATAAACAAATTAAAAGGATTACTATTATGTTAGTAACAAACAAAGCTCCAGATTTTACAGCAACAACAGTTTTAGGTGACGGTTCAATCGTTGAAGACTTCAAATTCTCAGAAAATATGGGAAAAAAAGGTACAGTTTTATTTTTCTATCCACTAGACTTTACTTTTGTATGTCCTTCAGAACTTATCGCTTTTGATCACAGACTTCAAGAGTTTAAAGATCGTGGTGTTGAAGTTATCGGTTGTTCAGTAGATAGCCAGTTTTCTCACTTCGCATGGAGAGAAACTCCAATCAATAATGGTGGTATTGGTCGTGTTGGTTATCCACTAGTAGCTGACCTTACAAAACAAATTTCTAAAGACTATGATGTTCTTTTTGGTGAAGCAGTAGCTTTACGTGGTTCATTTCTAATTGATGCAAAAGGTATCGTTCGTCATGCAGTAATTAATGACCTTCCACTTGGAAGAAACATTGATGAGATGTTAAGAATGGTAGACACAATGCAGTTTACTGATGAGTTTGGTGAAGTTTGTCCTGCTGGTTGGGTGAAAGGTGATGAAGGTATGAAAGCAACAACAGAAGGCGTAGCAGAGTATCTTGGTAAACACGAGGGTGAACTATAGAGTTAAAATAGCAACGCGCTTTCTGCGTTGCTCATTCGTCAGATACTAAAGTATCCTTCCTCATTCGCGCCTTGAAATCACATCACTCTTTTAACTCTTTACACTTTTTTACTTTTTCTTTAAACCTACTAAAAACCCACCTAAAATAATCAAACTGATTCCTATCCATGTTAAAGTATCTGGAAAAGCATCACCAAGCATCCATCCAAAACCTATTGAAAATGGGATATTTGTATAAGAGATAACACCGATGATACTTAGATTAGAATTACTATATGCTTTTGTAAGCAACCATTGAGATAGTGTTGAGATAATTGCCATGATGATGATAAGAAACCAAATATAAGCGGTACTAGGCATTACAAAAACTGGAAATAAAAATTCAATAGCCTCAGGCACCTCTACATGTAGAGCTAGAAAAAATAGTATAGCAGGTAAAATAGTTCCAACTCCAACAAAAGAGAGAACTATAACCCTTGAATCATAAATATCTTTTATCTTTTTTATAGTTGTGTATGCTGATGCTGCAAAGAAACCACCTAAAATTCCTAAAAAATGCTCATATGAAATGTCCATGCCAAAAGGTTTAACGATAAAAACTATTCCTAAAAAACCTATGAAAAGTGAAAATGCTGTTTTTTTTGTTAGTTGCTCCCCTAAAAGATAGTAAGCTAAGATTGCTACAAATAGTGGGGAAGTTTTATTAAGTGTTATAGCCTCACCAAGTGGGATAGTTGTAACAGTATAGAAAAATAAAATCATAGCCATAAAGCCAAGCACTCCACGCTGGATAAGCATGTAAAACTTTCCACCACTGAGAGTAGGAAGTGTATGCTTTAATGTATAGAGAATTAAACCAACACCAATTAGGTTACGAAAAAAAACTATCTCAAGTGCTGGCATATCTTGGGCTAACATCTTTGTAAGCGCACCATTTAACGCAGAGATCAATGCTCCAATGAGCATATATAAAACTCCACGGTCTATATTTTTTAACAACTATGTACCTTTACAAAGTCTAATGCTTTATTGTTTACGAAAACTATCTCATGCCATTGAGTTGATGGCGCTATTAGGTTTAAACGTTTTGGGTTTGAGCTTCTTGATATTGCTACATAAAACTGACTTGGAGCAAAAATCTCATTTGTTTGGATTATTAAGTCCTCTATACTCATCCCTTGTGATTTATGAATAGTTATAGCAAATGCAAGTTTTATAGGGTACTGATAAACTGAAAAAATATCCTCTTCAACTATCTCTTTTTTAGAATTTATAGTTTTTTCACTCCACTTAGATTTACTTTGTGCTATTGGCTCTAACTTTACGACAACTCCATCGCTTTTTTGAATATATACGAAAGAGTTGTCTACTTTTATCACTACTCCACGCTCACCATTAAAATAGTTCCAAGAATTTCTAGTAAAGAGTACTGGGGCATCTATCTTCAGTTCTAACTCTGACTCAATCCTAGCATCACCCATAAATCGTTCAACTTCTAAATCTTTAGTACTCTTTTGATGTTTAATCACCTGTGCTTTTTTCACAAAAAGTTCACTATCTATAAATTCTAACTGCTCTTTGTTATGAAGTGCTGCAGAATTATTTTTTCCAAAAAGAAAAGTAAACTCACTTTTATCTTCTGGCAAAGGTTTTATAAACTCATTGAGAGTATTATGTATCTTTTCATCTACAAAACCATCTCTAACTGATGAAAGAAGTTCTATGAAATTTTTATCATCAGTCCTATATATATGTGTAAGCGTAATAGTTTCAAAATCAAAATCATTCCAAGACTCAGACTCAAAAGCAAACTTAACTTCTTCGTTTCCACGAACAACTGGTGGAAGCTGTAAAAAATCACCAACAACAAGTAAAGAGCCTGAAAAACCAGCTTGATTTAGACGAAACTGTATCATCTCTAGTAAGGTATCGCTTACCATTGAGATTTCATCTATAACTATTAAGTCCATTGATGAAAGAAGCTTTTTAACTTTTTTCTTTATATCTGATTTTCCCTTGCGCTCTAAGTCATCCAAATCACTTGCAATTCCTAGATCTAAAAAGCTATGTAGAGTTTGTCCGTTTATAAGTGTAGCAGCCATTCCAGTTGACGCTAATTTTGCTACTTTTTTTGCATCTTGTTCATAAAGTTCTATAATATCTTTCGTTATTGTTGTCTTACCAACACCCGCACCACCAGTTAAAAATATGTTTTGTTTGTTTTTTAATTTATTACTAATAATTTTTAAATAATTCATATGTAAAATTATACTATAATAAAAAATGCAAAGAATATTAATAGTAGAAGACAATAAAACTTTAGCAAAGCTTATTGCCAAAAAAATCAAATCTGAAATAGATATGGAAGTTGATGTAGCTTATTCGCTACAAGAAGCAAAATTATTTATAAAGATGTATAAACACTTTTTAGTTTTAGCAGATTTAAATCTCCCTGATGCTCCAAATGGAGAGATAGTTGATTATGCTCTTAAAAAAGAAAATCGTGTTATTGTTCTAAGTGGAAGTGTAGATAAGGATTTAAGAAAAACACTTTTAGCTAAAAATATCATTGATTACATCAACAAAGGTGGCATAAATGATATAAACTACATTATAAACATCATCAAAAGACTACAAAAAAATAAGAATCACACAGTTATGGTTGTAGATGATTCTATGGTCTTTAGAAAACAGATGAAGAATACACTTGAAAATCTTTTTTATAAGGTTATAACGGTAGCTCATGGTGAAGAAGCACTAAACCTTATAAATATTCGCGATGATATATCTTTAGTTTTAACTGATTACAATATGCCTGTTATGGATGGTCTTGAACTAACTGCCGAGATAAGAAAAAAACATGATAAAAATGATATCTCCATCTTAGCAATCTCTTCAAATACAGATGAGGAGATAAATGCACTATTTTTAAAAGAGGGTGCAAATGACTATATCAAGAAACCTTACTCTAAAGAGGAGTTTTCTTGTCGTGTTAATAACGCTATAGAAGCTTTAGAAAACATACAAATCATAACAAATTCTGCAAATCGAGACTTTTTAACTGGTCTTTACAATCGTCGTTACTTTTTCAAAAATGTACAAACTTATTTCAACGAAGCAGTTGCAAACAATGAAGATTTTGCAATTCTTATGGTAGATATAGACCATTTTAAAAATGTAAATGATACTTATGGACATGATACTGGAGATAAGGCTATTGTTAACTTATCTGAAATATTAACATCCAATACTAATCAAGGGGATGTTGTTGCTAGATTTGGTGGTGAAGAGTTTTGTATCATTTTAAAAAGTGTTACTGCTCGTGAAGCTCAAACAATAGCTGAGAAACTAAGAGAGAAGACAGAGCGTTCATCAATCTTTTCTGATAAAGGTGATGAAGTAAGATTTACTATCTCTATAGGTTTAACAACTAATCATGAAGGCACTTTAGAAGATTCTGTAAATGAAGCGGATGATTTACTTTACCAAGCAAAAAATAATGGCAGAAATCAAGTAGTAACTAACTAATCTAAAATTATAACTTCACCAAAGGGCATTTTTTTCTCTTTTGGTGTTATCCATTTCAGATCGTAGTTTGGTATTTCTTTTGGAAAAAATCCATCTAAATCTGTAAAATATAAAAGTAGTTTTATATCTTGCAAATTTTCATCTATAAACTTAAAAACAGGACGAAAATCAGTACCTCCACCACCTTTGATATCTACCTCTAAAATATCTCCACTATAAAAAGTTTTATGCATTTGTATTTTATCATCACACACAAGCAGATCAATCTCATAGTTTGGAATCGTACTCATAAGAAAGTTTAGCTCTGAGAGAAATATGTCTAGTAACTTTTCATCAACACTTCCAGAGCTATCAACTGCTACTACAAGTTTAAAGCGTTGGCTTGTTGAAGATGGTAAGTAAATTCCAGCATGTAAAAACTTTTTGTTTGGTGGCATTAGTGTGTAGTCATCTTTGTAAAATCTATCTATGGCATATTTCAGTTCTTCTCGCCAATCAATTTTTCCATCTTGAGTAATTGTAAAAAAACGCTCTACATGTAGAGGTAAATCCCCTTTTTTTTCTTCTGATAAAAGTGTTGCGTTTGCGAACTCTTCGAAGAGTTGTTGGGCTTGCTCTATCTCTTGTGCTAACTCCTCTTCAAGTTGCTGATTATCATTAGATTTATTTTTATTATCTGAATTTTGCACATCATCACTATCATCTGCTTCGTACTCTAAATCTTCATCCTCTCTGAGAATATCATCAACTAATTCAGCATAAATCTCCTCAGCATACATACCCTCAAAGCGTTTTCTATACTGAGCCAATTCTGGTCTATCCATCCCATTTTGAACAAGCATATCATTTATAGCTAAGTCTGTAGCCATCTGCCAAAGCCAACCTAAACGGTTATTTTTACGAGATTCATGAGCTAGTGAAGCGTGCATCGCACCATTTGCAAAAACAAACTCCATCTCAGATATACTCAAAGAGTTTATAAAATCACTATTGTATTCTAGTTTTATCCCATCAGATTTAAAAGCTTGAATATCATCATTTAAAACCAGCTCTATCTTAGAAGCGATAGTTCCAAAAAGTGGATAATCAACTAAAAGTTTAGCTTTTGCTTGTGATATTTTAGAGTCTAGTTTAGTCATTATGCTAGAAGATATGCAAACTTTTTAACCCAAGTTTTAAAAACCTCTGAGCCTTCCATGGTTATGCCATTTCGTTGCAGGTCTTGAACTATCATAACAGAAAATTCACTTTTCATCTCTAAAGAATAGTTTAAAACATTATCAAGTCTATCTTTATCTTTTAAAACACTAGAAACTAAAGCCGAAGATAAGGCATATAAGACATCAACCTCATCAACATACTCAGCCTCACCAGTTTCTACTATAGCTTTTAAGTCTGGTAATTTATGCATCACTTTGAAAAAACTCAAAAAACTAACTGCTTCCTCTTTTCCAATAGCACCAGATATACTCTCTAACATTAGGTTTTTATCCATATCTGCTTTTAGTATTTTATCTACATATTCCCAGCTTCTTGGGGTTGCGAAACTTTTTTTATCACTCTTTGCATCAAAGGTAAAAAGGTGTTCCTCTTTGTAAGATATATATGCAATTATCGATTCACATATCTCATGTTTATAAGCCCAAGTTTTCCAATCATTTACATCAACTTCCATCTCAAAATGAACGAACCTATTTGCAAGTGGAGCAGGCATACGGTATGTAACACCACGGTCACTTTCACGATTTCCAGCGGCAACTATTGCCCAGCCATCTGGAAGATCATACTCCCCTACTTTTCTATCTAAAATCAACTGATATGCTGAAGCTTGAACAGATGGTGCGGCAGAGTTTAACTCATCTAAAAAAAGTATACCAGAGCCATCACGAGGTAAAAAAGCTGGAGGCGCCCAAAGTGCGGTATGACTATCTTTATCGTAAAATGGTATACCTTTTAAGTCTGTTGGATCCATCAAAGCTAAACGCAAATCTATAAAACCTATACCCTCTTCTTGTGCAATTTGTTTGATGATAGAACTCTTACCAATCCCTGGACTACCCCAAAGAAATGTTGGTACTTTTTCTTTTACTAAAGTGCTTATGCTTTTTGTTAAATCACTCGCTATCATACTAGCCATCCTATATTTTCTTGTTGTATATGTTTACCAAATCCAGCATTCGTTTTTACAAATCTTTCATATCTACTATCTAGTTGAAGTTGGTACAAAATCTCTACTGGTGTTGATATATTTTTTGCTAATTGTTCTAAATATTTACTATTTTTATAAGCACTTTCTAAAATATCAACTGGTGTAGTACTATTTTCAAAGATTGCTTTTTTTATCTCTTCATTTTCATTCTCTAGCAACTTAGCTAAAACATTTTTATCAAGACTTTGATTTAGTGCCAAGGCATAAGATATCTCATCATCCTCTAAACTCAATAATTTTTCTTGCATATCTAAACTCAATGTCTCATTTAAAGCTAATCCTATTTTAAATTCACTAAACATCTCATAAAGTTCATCAGAAAGTTTTATACTCTTTGCTACATTTAAACCTAGTTTTTCATTATTTAGAAACTCTTTTACAAGTTCAGGCGATAACTTCTGATTTAAAGATAAAGCTTCGAGAGTTGTATCTTTACCCTGCTTGAAGTAACGCTTTTGCATAGTTTCATTACAGAACTCACTAATAGCAATAGTTGCCTCAATCTCAGGATGAAATTTCATAGGCTCTAGAAGTGAGATAGCTGATAATAACTCAGCACTTTTAGTTTGTCCAACCAGATGAACAAAACCAGTAGTAGCATACTGAGCATTATGGTTTCGTTCTATATTTTTATAAAAACGAAGTATAAAAGCAGCACTTACATCACGGTTATCATCATTTTCAAAAAAGTCTTCATTTTTCCAATCAAACATCTTTACAAGCTTAAAAAACAACTCATCACTTATCATAGTATTTAAAATAAAACTTTTTAATCTTGTTTTATTATGAGATAGTTTTAGACTCATCAGTAAAGTATCTTCATCTAAAGATTTTACCAACTCTTTTTCAAATATATCTATACTTATAAACTCTACATCTTTTGAGTATTTTTCATACAAAATATCACTATCATTTTGCTCATACGGTGTCATCATCTTACCATCAACAACAAGTTTAACATCTTCATTGAACTCTCTACATGTAGAGATATTATGAAACTTTATTTGTGAATTAAACTCATCTTGCGAAAATGCTCTAGGTTTTCCAAAAAGTAAAATAGTCTTATTTTTTATATCTTGTAAATTCATAATAAAAGTATACTAAAGATTTAATTTTCTCTTCTTAGATATAATACTAATATTAAATTTAAGGTAAAGATATGACACTATATGCACCTTGGGAAAAGGCTTTTAAGAAAGTCTCTACACCTTTTGAACATTTTCTACATGCACAAACAACTACTGGTATAATTTTGATGAGTATGACTATTGTAGCTCTTATTCTTGCTAATACACCATTAGCAGATATATATAGTCATCTCTTTCATATAAAAATTGACTTTAGTGTTGGTTCATGGTCACTCTCTCACTCCTTACATCATTGGATTAATGATGGTCTTATGGCTATATTCTTTTTTATGGTTGGATTAGAGATTAAAAGAGAGGTACTTATAGGTGAACTCTCAGACATAAAAGTTGCATTATTACCCATACTATCAGCTATAGGGGGTATGATTTTACCAGCTCTTATCTACTTAAGTATAAATGCTGGAACACCTAGCTCTATAGGTTGGGGAATCCCAATGGCGACAGATATTGCTTTTGCTATCTCTGCTTTAGTCCTACTTGGAAAGAGAGTATCTCCAGCCTTAGTTACATTTTTAGTTGCTTTAGCTATCGTTGATGATTTGGGTGCTGTTATTGTTATTGCTATTTTTTATACAGAGGAGATTAAAATCTTAGCTTTAGTTTTAGCTGGGGTCTCTTTTTTAGTTATGGTTATTTTAAATAGATTTGGAATACGCATGATTTTACCATACTTTATAGTTGGCTTATTTATGTGGTTTTTTATGCTTGAGTCTGGTGTCCATGCAACTATTGCTGGTGTTATAGCAGCGATGGCTATCCCATCAAAACCAAAGTATAGCCCTGTTGATTTTACAAATCATACAAAAAATCTACTCGATGAGTATGATAATTATCCAGTAGCAACAAACCATGTAATGCATGAAAAACAAAAAGCCATTTTACAAAATATAAAAGATAAGATAGACTCAGTAAGTTCACCAGCTGCAAAACTAGAACACGATTTACATCTCCCTATAAGTTTAATCATCATACCTCTTTTTGCTCTTGCTAATGCTGGGATAAGTATTGATTTTTCATCAATATCTAACACCATCATGCAACCAGTATCATTGGGTGTAATCTTTGGTCTTATAGTTGGAAAAGTGTTGGGGATTGCAGGAGTTGCTTGGCTTGCAATAAAACTTAAAATAGCAACTCTTCCAGAAAATTCTACAATGACACAAATCTTCGGTGTAGCCTTTTTAGGTGGTATTGGTTTTACTATGAGTATCTTTGTAGCCGATTTGGCGTTTATAGGCAATGAAGAACTTATATTTCAAGCAAAAGTTGGTATTTTATTAGCATCTTTAATATCGGGATTTATTGGCTTCTTTTGGCTTAGATACTCAGCTAAAACTTAAGTCCGAAATATAACCCTATTTCTACCTGAGCCCTTTGCTTCATAAAGGGCTTTGTCAGCTTCTTTTAGAAGTTCATCAAGACTTTTTATCTCTATTGTTAATTTTGCTACACCCTCTGAGATAGTAAATCTTACAATATCTCCATCATCCGATTTTACTTCAAGATTTTCTATAAGTTTTCTTACCTCTTCTATCTTTTCTTTTATGTCGTTGTGTGAAGGTGAGTTAACAACTATGGCAAACTCTTCCCCTCCAAGTCTACCAAAAATAGCACTTGAGGGTATAAACTCTGCTATGGTTTTTGTAACTTTTTTGATAACCTCATCACCAGTTGCATGTCCATAAGTGTCATTTACATTTTTAAATTTATCTATATCTATCATGATAGCATACAAATCATCAACACCATTTTCAAACTTATCATTTGCAAGTTCAAAGAACTTTCTTCTGTTATATATACCAGTCATCTGATCATATGAACCAATATAATCAAGATGATGAATCAACTCTTTTAGTTTTAGTTGTGTTTTTACTCTCGCTATCAACTCTCTTGGTTTAAATGGTTTAATGATATAGTCATCACCACCAACATCGTAAGCTTTCTCTATTGAGTCTTCATCACTCCTAGCAGTTATAAAAATTATTGGTATATTTTTATTATTTTTCTTTAACTCTTTACATACATCATAACCATCCATATCTGGCATCATAATGTCTAATAAAACCAAATCAATATCATCCTCATTTACAATATCTATTGCACCCTGCCCATCAGTAGCTACAGCAACATCATACTCACCTAATAAATCAAGTAAAATATCAATATTTGTTTCAGTATCATCTACTATTAATATAGTCGATTTATTTTCTCTCATTTTATCTTTCCTTCAGTACAGCGAAGTGAACAATCTTCAATCAATTCATCAGCAATAAATTTATTGTATTGACCTGTATTATTTTCTATATTTCTCATTATAAGTAAGTATATCTTATTATGGTCTCAAAAAAGTCTTAATTGTTTATATTAAGACTTTTTTGAGACTATAATAGGGTAAAATACTACTAAAGCAGATAATATAAAGGTTCGTTTTGAAAAAGATTATACTAATTTTACTAATAGCTACTGTACTTTTTTCATCTACCAAAAATGTATCTGTACAACTAGAATGGAAACATCAGTTTGAATATGCTGGATTTTATGCAGC
>Ga0256842_1001471_pt1 | contig 18756 bp, 14 predicted proteins | sample 4559240metaG_FD_185973 | JGI IMG/M metagenome (GOLD analysis project Ga0256842, IMG submission 185973) | Hydrothermal vent microbial communities from Guaymas Basin, Mexico - 4559-240 | ecosystem: Environmental > Aquatic > Marine > Hydrothermal vents | place: Mexico: Guaymas Basin | collected...
ATAATTTACTTTATAAAAAAGAACAATATTGTATTTACTACAAATATTTTAAATATGCTTTTATATATACTATTTAGCATATTGCTTATACATGGTGGTATTGAAAAAACAGGGATATACTGGATAGTCATGTTCCCTCTGATAGTCTATTTTACAGATAACAAGTATTCAAACAGTTGGATAATTTTATTTATAGTTACGATTATTGTTATTATGCTTTTAAAATATATAGGCATTATCAATACACCTTACTCTTTAATAGAGTACAGACAAGCATTAATATCTTTTTTTAGTATCTCTTTTATTCTATATTTCTATCATAATATTATTATTCATCAAAGAGAAGATCTTATAAAAAGTAAAAACAGTGCTAAGATATCAGCCAAAGCAAAATCTGAATTTCTAGCTAACATGTCTCATGAGATAAGAACACCACTTAATGCAATACTGGGATTTGTAGATTTGCTTAAAGATGAGTGCAAAGATGAAAAACCATTAGAATATCTAAGCATCATAGACTCCTCAGGCAAAAGCCTACTTCAAATTATAGAAGATATTTTAGACTTTTCAAAGATAGAGAGTGGTAAGTTAGATATTGAAAAAATAGATTTTAATACAAAAGAGGAGTTTGAAATAGTAACTTATCTCTTTATAGCTAAAGCAAGTGATAAAAATATTACTTTGACTTTAAACTTAGATAATACTCTACCAAAAATAATTAATACGGATTCGTTTAGAATAAAACAAGTTATCTCAAACCTGCTTAGCAATGCAATAAAATTTACTCCATCAGATAAAAGAATATATATAGATATAAGCTATAAAGAGAATTATCTACATGTAAGTGTAAAAGATGAAGGCAAGGGGATAGCTAAAGATAAACTTTTGCCTATCTTTGAATCATTCTCACAAGAAGATAGCTCTACAACAAAAGAGTTTGCTGGAACTGGTTTGGGACTTACAATAAGCAGTGCACTTGTAAAACTTCTAGGTGGAGAGCTCAAAGTAAAAAGTGAACTTGGAGTTGGAAGTGAGTTTTATTTTTCTATACCAGCAGCTATAGGTAAAGATATAGTAAAAACTACACAAGATACAAAAGATGTAGTGTTTGAAGATAAAAAAATACTTCTAGTTGAAGACAATAAAGCAAACCAGATGTTTATGAAAGTGGTACTTAAAAAACTTCAACTTGATTATGATGTTGCAGATGATGGCTTAGAGGCTATAAAAGCATTTAAAGAGAATAGATATGATGCAATACTCATAGATGAAAATATGCCAAATATGAATGGCATAGAAGCTACTAAAAGAATTTTAGAGATTGAAAAAGAGCATGATTTACAACATACTCCAATCATAGCTCTAACAGCAAATGCAATAAAAGGTGATAGAGAAAGATTCTTGGAGGCTGGGATGGATGAGTATTTGACAAAACCTGTAAATAAAAAAAAACTTACTGAAGTTTTAGGGAAGTTTTTAGGAGATATAATTTGAGTAAATTATCGATAAAAAATAGACTACTTTTTCTGAGTGCTACCGTTTTAATAGTTATTTTTACATATTCTATTAAAATTGCAGATAGTGCTTATAGCTCATATAATAATAGTACTAAAACGTATAATATAGTTGAATTGTCTATAAAACTAAGTACAGTTTTGCATGAGTTACAAAAAGAAAGAGGTGTTAGTAGTGGTTTTTTAGGTACACAAGGCAAAAAATTTGCAAACATGCTTCTCACTCAGCAGACTCAAACTGACAAAAAAATAAAAGAGTTAAAAGAATTTTGTGAAAAACACTCTATACCAGAGATAAAGTTAATAAATAAAATTGACTTAGATTCTATCAAAGCCATAAGAAAAAAGATAAGTTTACACTCCATTGATACTAAAGAGGTACTTGATTTTTATACTCTATTAAACAAAAAAATTATAGATACTATTTCATACTTTTCTACTATTCCAAAAGATGCAGAGGTAAAACTAGATTTTAATAGTTTTGTAATTTTTATTAGCTCTAAGGAGAAAGCAGGAGTTGAGAGAGCTATCCTTTCAAGTGTATTTGCAATGGATAAATTTACCTTGCCTCTATTTAATAAATTTTCATCCTTAGCAGCTCAACAGCAAACCCTTTTAAACCTTTTTTGTTATACTTCAAGTAAAAAAATACAATCTTATTTCAAACAAATTAAAAAAGATGCATCGTTTTTAGAGGTTCAAAGAATTAGAGATATTGCATTTTCTAAAAAAGAAAAGTTTGGTGTGGATAGTGTTTATTGGTTTAAAACCATAACAAAAAAGATAGAAAAATTTAAAGTGCTTGAGGATAAAATTGCTAAGGATATTATAAAAATAGCTAAAGAAAAAGCTGATAATGCTTCTAATACTTTACTTGTTCTTGTTCTCGTAACAGCTACAATTCTCTTATTAACACTATATATGTCTTATTTTATAATAACTGGGATCACTAAATCTTATGCAGAATTGGAAGATACTTTATCTATACTAGATGAAAATATTATCTTTTCAAAAATAGATTTAAAATGGGTCATTACAGATATTTCTAACGCATATAGTGCAATGTCTGAATATGCAAAAGACGAACTTATCGGTAAATCTTATAATGTAATCAGGCATCCAGATATGCCAAAAAACACTTTTGAAGATATCTATAAAACCGTACAAAGTGGTAAGACTTGGAGAGGAAGGATAAAAAATCTCAAAAAAGATGGAGGGTATTGTTGGATTAATTGTTCAATAGAACCAAGTTTTGATGAAAGAGGTAATATAATTTTTTATTCGGCAACAGGGACAGAGATAACAAATAAGATAAATCTTGAAATATTAACAAAAAATCAGGAGATAATAATAGCGGAAAAAACTAAACTCGCAAATACCCAAAGAGATAAAGCAATATCTTCAACTTCAGCCAAATCCGAATTTTTAGCTAACATGTCACATGAGATAAGAACACCACTTAATGCAATATTAGGATTTGTAGATTTATTAAAAGAGGAGATTAAAGATAAAAAATTATTGGAGTATGTAAATATTATATACTCCTCAAGTGGAAGCTTGTTGAAAATCATAGAAGATATCTTAGACTTTTCAAAGATAGAGAGTAAAAAACTAGATATAAGCAAAGAGGATTTTAATACAGCTGAAGAGTTTTTAATAATAACTCATCTCTTTGATGCAAAATGTTTACAAAAAAATATAACACTCTCTTTAAATATAGATAAAAATATGCCAAAAAATTTAATTAGTGATCCACTAAGAATCAAACAAATTATATCAAACCTTATAAGCAATGCAGTAAAGTTCACACCAAAAGATAAAAATATAATAGTAGATATAAACTACAAAGACGGTTTTTTAAATATAAGTGTAAAAGATGAAGGTATAGGTATAGAAAAAGAGAAACTCTCACATATCTTTGAAGCATTTAATCAAGAAGATAGCTCTACAACTAGAGAGTTTGGCGGAACAGGATTAGGCCTTAGTATAAGCAGTGCTCTGGTAAAACTTTTAGGTGGTGAATTAAAAGTCAAAAGTGAAAAAGACAAAGGGAGTGAGTTTTACTTTTCATTGCCAGTGAGTATAGGAAAGAATACAGAAGAGACACAAGAAGATGTAAATAACGCTACATTTGAAAACAAAACAATACTTCTAGTTGAAGATAATAAAGCAAATCAAATGTTTATGACAGTGGTACTAAAAAAACTAAAACTATCTTTTAATATAGCAAATGATGGAGTCCAAGCAGTTAATCTATACAAACAACACCATGATAAATATGATGTAATTTTAATGGATGAAAATATGCCAAACTTAAACGGTATAGAAGCTACAAAACAGATACTAAGCTATGAAAAAGAAAACAGTTTAACGCATACACCAATCATAGCACTAACGGCAAATGCCTTAAAAGGTGATAGAGAAAGATTTTTAGAGGCTGGTATGGATGAGTATCTTACAAAACCACTGCAAAAAGAGAAATTACAGGGAATTTTTAGTAAGTTTTTAGGATAATATTATCTTAAAAACCTGTTCTTTGAAAAAGATGCAGTACTATTTTTTAAGAATAACTGTAGTTGATTTTTTAAAATCAAAGTATTTGTTAGCTATCTCTTTTACTTTAGCAACATCTACTTTGTCAACATCTGCTTCATAAGTTAAAAGTGGTGTTAAATCTCCACGAACTAAGTAAGAACCAAAAAGGTTAGCAACGCTTGTTGAGCTTTCAAGTGAATATATAAAGTCAGCTTTAGTGTTGATTTTAACTTTTTCTATCTCAGCTTTAGTTACTGGTTTTTTCTTCATAAGTTCTATCTGCTCAACTAACTCAGCTTCAACGGCTTCAGCTTTTACACCTGGGTTACATGATGCTAAAAAGATGAATAAACCTGGGTCAATATTTTCCATATTGTAAGCATATATAGAGTTTACCATCTGTTTTTCATTTATAAGTTTTTTGTAAAGTCTAGAACTTTTTCCAGAAAATAATATCTCGCTAATTACACTTAGAGTAACTTGGTCTTTATTTTTAAAGTCAGGTATATGAAAAGCTATAGCTATCATCTCAACTTCGCTATCTCTATGAATCATAATGCGTTTAGCACCATCTTGTTCAGGTTCAACTGCTAAAACTTTAGGAACTTCAGGTACTGCATTTTTGATGTTGCCAAACTCTTTTTTAGCTTTTTTAAATACCTCTTTAGGATCTACATCACCAGTAACCATTAAAATAGCGTTGTTTGGTTGATAGTAAGTTTTGTGAAATTCGCGAATATCTTTAATAGTCCAAGTTTGGATATCATTCATAAACCCGATTGGTGTCCAATGGTAAGGGTGATATACATAAGCATTATTGAACATTTTAAAGTAAAGATATCCAAGTGGAGAGTTATCTGTACGCCATCTACGCTCTTCGGCAACTACTTTTCGCTCAGGTTGAAACTCTTTGTCTTTTAGATTTAGGTTTTGCATTAATTCAGCAAAAAGATTTAGTGATTTACCAATATTATCTGTACTTGATTTTATATAGTAGTGAGTATAATCAAAAGAGGTTGAAGCATTGTTTACTCCACCGAACCCTTTTACCTCTTTATCAAACTCTCCAGCTGGAAGGTTTTTAGTACTTTTAAAGTTCATGTGTTCAAGCATATGAGCTATCCCAGTTTTTCCCATAACTTCGTTACGGCTTCCAACTTTGTAGAAAATATCTGTGCTGATTACATTTGTAGAATTTTTTAAAGGAATTACAACTATTTGTAGTCCATTTTTTAGAGTTTTAGTTTCATATTTTGGTAATGATGAGGACATATTGTGTATCTCTTTCTTTTTAATTTTTATTATTGGTTTGGTTGCATCTTTATAGTTTATAAAGTTTGTACCTGCAAAAAGTATGGATGATGTTAAAATTAAACTTGATAATAATTTCATTTAGACTCTATCCGCACCGATAGCTTCAGTTATGTTGCTATATCCATCAGCTTTTATAAGCTCTGTAAGTTGATTGTTAATATTCATAATCATATCTGGACCATGAAAAACTAAACCACTTAAAATCTGAACCAATGAAGCTCCAGCTTTGATGCGTTTGTATGCCTCCTCTGCTGAGTCAATTCCACCAACAGAAATAAGTATAGTTTTTCCATAAAGCTCTTTAGCGATAGCTTCAAAGATTTTAAAACTTTTTTCTTTTAAAACAGCCCCACTCAAACCACCAATATCTTTAGGATTTGGAACAAGTGAATAATCAACAGTAGTATTAGTTGCGATGATACCATCAGCACCTTTTTCAACAGCCATCTTAGTTAATGAAACTGCATCTTCTGGAGTCATGTCTGGTGCAATTTTTAGTAAAATTGGTTTATCTGTTATGGCTTTGGCTTCTGCAAATAATCTTGTGATAAAAGCTTCGTTTTGTAAGTCTCTTAAACCAGGAGTATTTGGTGAAGAGATGTTTATGATTAGATAATCTCCAAGTTCATGAAGTGCTTTTATAAGAGTAGTATAGTCATTGATTGCTTCACTCTCAGAAGTTAACTTGTTTTTACCAATATTTACACCGATTGGTGTAGTAAAAGGAAATCTCTTTTTTAGTCTTCGTTGAACTTTTAAAAGTCCATCGTTGTTAAAGCCCATAGCATTTTGGATACTCTCTTGCTCTATGTGGCGAAACATACGAGGTTTAGGGTTTCCAGCTTGAGGTTTTGGAGTAACAGTACCAATCTCAGTAAATCCAAATCCTAAAATCTGCATACCACGAATCATAGTTGCATTTTTATCAAAACCAGCACCAAGACCAACAGGATTATGAAAAGTACGACCAAAAATCTCTTGTTTTAAAACAGGATTTGTAACGAAGTGAGATTCTAAAAAACCATTAAATGGAATTTGACATAGGTTTGGGATACGAAGTATACACTCTGCAAGATGGTGGGCATTTTCAGGTTGAAGTTTAAATAGCCAAGGTTTTATGCTTTGATAATTTATCATAATTAATTTTCTCGTATTTTGTAAATTTTAGTGATTATACTTAAAAAAAGGTAAGGGTTTGCTAATACTTAAAGCCTAGTCTAATATTAACCAAAATTTAAATCTATAGAAGAAGATTTTTCTCTAGAATAAACATTAGCAATGCTAAAAATAAGAGATGGACTTAAAATATCTCATGTATGGATTTACCAGTACATCAGAGAAGACAAGCTTAAAGAAAAAAATGATATGATTTTTTAACCTAAAAGTTGCACTTCAGATTTAAATTTTGGTTGATAAAGTTTTATTTACGAACAATTTTATATCCAAAACTTAGGATAACACCGTTTCTTTGATAAATTATTAATAATTAAAGCAACAACTAATAATATAACAGTCCCTCTCGCTACAGGTAATAAAACATACAAATACCCAATTTCATGAACTTGTGAACTACCAATAACTGCTATTAGAGCGGTAGCACCACCGGGAGGATGCAGAGTATGCGTTAACTGCATAAGAGCAAGAGAACCTGCTACTGCAATAGATGCAATTAACCAAGTCTCTGTGGGAAGTAATTGGTAACATAAAACACCAACAAATGCTGAAAGTATATGTCCGCCTACCAAATTTCTCGGTTGTGAATAAGGACTATCAGGAATACCATATACTAAAACTGCAGATGCACCAAATGAACCAATAATATATTTAATATCAGATTCTGTTATTAAATCAGTGACATAATCAAAAGCTACATAATGAAGCAGACTTATTCCTAAAATTGCACCTAGTGCTGACCAAAATACTTCAAAAATTGAAACAGAGTTTTGTTCTTTTGTTCCTCCTTTCATTTTTTTAAAATAATTTTTCATATTATATATTCATCTCCTATTCTATAATTTTAATTAAGTCATTATTTTTAATAATTCCTCCAGAAATGACATCCGCATACACACCAATATTTCCATTATTATTTTTAATAGCTGTTTTTAATATATTTACATCTTTAACTAAACTATCTTGCTTCAACGTAGTCATAACACATCTTGGGGTAAGTTCTTTGATACTTAAAACGACTTCATCTCCAATCATTATTTTTTTACCAACCCATTCGTTTTCAATAAACCCAATATCTTCTGAATCTAAATCAATTACAATATTAGGTCTAAATCTATCAATATGAAAATCACCTTCAGGATAAAGCTTTTTAAGTTGCTTAATAGTTGATGTGGTTAATATATGAATTGTGCCTAAATCAAAAAAGGTTCCTTTAGCCATATTTGCATCTGCAACCGAATCCTTATTTTTCACTTCTTTTATATCAGCAAAGTATTCTTCAAGTTGAACTTTGTCAGGAACTATTGATGATAGTTTTATTTTGCTATTAAAAGCAGATGACAATACTTCACTTATATCTTCTTGTCTACTATATATTGTATTATTGTTAGGTAGTGTAATTTGAATATCTGTAATATTATTTTCAGTCGGTTCATTTACAAACTTAGCGTGATAGCTAAATAAATTTGGCCACTTTCTAGGATTTTTTGCACTAATAATTTTATTATTTGTAGTATCAATTAATGCATAAGCACGATCTCCTAATAATCCTTTATTTGTTATAACTGTTGTCTCAATAGTTTCACCTATCATAGATTTAACTGGATAACGTAACAATAATTTCACTGAACCAATATTTTTCATAAATAAATTCCTTCTTTAAATTTAGAGTAGTATATTCTTAATTAAATAGATATTCAATGGCTAAAAAGTACAATTAATTGTCAAATATGTACATTATGATTTTATTTTAAGATTTTTAAATTCTAAAGGAGTATATTTAGTATAATTTTTAAAAAATTTAGAAAAATGTGAAGTATCATTAAATTTTAAATTTTCTGATATTTCTTTCATAGATAAAGAACTATATGTTAATTTTCTTTTTATTTCTATGATATTTCTATCTATAATTAGTGATGATAAAGTTTTATTCAAATGTATTTTTGTTAGTTCATTTAATCTTTTTGTTGTAATATCAAAAGAATTAGCATAAAATAATGCAGATTTTTCTTTTATAAAGTTTTTTTCTATTAAATCAATTAGTAGATATATTCGTTGATCTTTATAATATAAATTTGTTGTTGATTTTTTAAACTTTAAAATATACTCTAGTATTGTAGCGAATATGTATGCAATAAGATTATTATTATTTTTAGCTTTAGTTTCATCTTCTATCATCTGTATTAGTTGACTAATATTATTTATTATCAAGGAAGGTATCTCAATTATTGGTAAAGAATTATTTTCAAATAATTTATTTACCATATCATATGATGGTAAAAAATCTTTTGTAAAATGAAATATATAACCATGGCACTTATTTGGAAAATCATTTTCAGACCATTGGTGTATTTGACCTGGTTTAATTAAGTAGATAGTATTTTTTTTTAAATTATAAACTTGAAAATCGATTGTAAGTTTTAATTCTCCATCAGTTATGCACACAACTTCATATAAGGCATGTTGATGTGCCTTGAAAAATTCCGGTTTGTGATTTTGACTAATTTTAATAATGCTAAACATTTCTGACAAATTGTAATTAATACCCATTTTTCAACTCTTATTAGCATAAACTATTAGTTTAGCAAGAATTTAAAAATTGCTAAAAGCATAACTTATGTAAATATCTTCTTTTTTAAAATAAATTTTATTAATTATAGCTTATATATTCTAATATGAATAGCTATTTTTAATTAAATTAAATTTTTGAGCTGTTGCTAACGGCAAAAGTATAAAAATTGGCTATACTAGTTTTTATTCGATTCACTTTCACATTATGTCTTCATCCTAAAAGAATTTTACAATTTTTTAGAAAATACTTTAATTCGTCAATTAATCTTTATAATAGGATAAAGCAAGAGTAAAAGGTGGTTTAGTGGTGAATTAGGTGGATTAATAAGACAATATATTCCAAAAGATACAAGCTTTGAAAATATCACGTCAGAGTATATCAAAATGATTGAATATAAATTGAACAATAGACCAAGGAAATCTCTCAATTAGAGAAGCACAAATGAAGTTTTTTATGGATCTAAAGCAGTAGCTTAAGAAAAAAATGATATGATTTTTTAACCTAAAAGTTGCACTTCAGATTTAAATTTTGGTTAAAAGTATAAAATTTGAATTATTAAAATATATATGGAGAGATTATGAGTAAAGTTTTAGTACCACTTGCAAGTGGATTTGAAGAGATAGAAGCGGTTACAATTATAGATGTTTTACGAAGAGCAGAGATAGAAGTTTTGGTAGCTTCTTTGGATGAGGATGCAACTGTAAAAGGTGCAAATGGCATCGGTGTTGTTACTGATCTACATGTAGAGGATGTAAATGTTGATGAGCTTGATATGATAGTACTTCCTGGTGGACTTGAAGGTACTTATGCTTTAGCCAAAGATGCTAATATTATCAGTATTTTACAAGAGATGGATGCTAAAGGTAAAAATATTGGCGCGATTTGTGCAGCACCATTCGCCCTAAATAAAGCTGGAGTACTAAAACAAAACTACACTTGTTATCCATCATTTGAAGAGGAGATTAGAAAAGATGGATATATGGCAGATAAGGCTATGGTTGTAGAAGATGCTAATGTTATGACATCTCGTGGACCAGCAACAGCCATCTGTTTTGCTTTACAAATCGTTAAAAAGTTAAAAGGTGAAGAGATCTATTTGATGGTAAAAGGTGGCTTATTAGCAGAGTTTTGTAAAGATTAGTTTAAAAATCTTTTAAAAATTAGATTTTTTAAAGATTTTTGTTCATCTAGGCTTGCAAAATCTGGTACATTTTTGAGTCTATTGATAAATTTAAAACTTGGAGCTAACTCTTTTATAAGTTCTTTAACAAACTCCACATCTAAATCAGGTGAATTTAAACATGCTAGTAGTAAACAATCATCTGAAGCAATTTGTGGTAGTTTCATAATTAGTTTTCTATAATCTTTAGTAGCTTCAAAACTACCACGCTGAAAAGTTGGAGGGTCGATTATGATAACATCATAGGGTCCTTTTTTCTTTATGCGTGAGAATGATTTTAAAATATTATATGGTAAAAAACTAACACCTTTTGTATCTATGTTATTTAGATAGTGGTTAGCCCTACCAGTACTCAATGCCCCTTTACTCATGTCGATATTACTAACAGTTTTTGCACCACCAAGTTTAGCAGCTACTGAAAAGGCACAAGTGTAAGAGAAAAGGTTTAGTACATTTTTATCTTTTGAGTTGTTTTTTATAAACTCCCTACCATTTTTCATATCAGGAAAATATCCGCTGTTACGGTTTGATAGCAAGTTGAGTTTGAACTTCATACCATTTTCCTCTACATGTAGAGCTTCTGGCAACTCTCCAACTATAACTTCACTTGGACTTCCTTTTAGGTATCTTCTTTGTAAAACTATTGTGTTGTGTCTACTTAGAGATATATACTCTTTAAGCATATCTATAAGTTTATCTTCGTTATCTTCTTCAAAATAGAGTGCTACACTTAAAACAGTATCAATACTATCAATACTAAGATGTTTAAAACCCTCATAAAGTCCACCGCGACCATGAAAAAGCCTTTTAAACTCTGAGTTTAGTTCATCTTCATTTGCTCTTAGGTGATGTAGTATCTTATCAAGTGTCATTGTCTTATCTTTTTAGCAACTATAACTTGCTTTTTCATTTGGTATATCTCATGTGGTTCGTTGTCATACTCATCATAAAAAAGTATCTCATAGCCATCGTTAAATATCTGTTTTAATTCATCTTCTTTTAGTAAGTAGTCTTGATTTGAATCTTTTTTTTCGTTACTTTCATCTATCATATATGTTTCAACTATAAAAATACCATTAACACTTAAACTTTGTTTTGCTTTTTGTATAAGTTCTCTATCTAAAAAGTTACACATAAGAGCTAAGTCGTAAGAGTCTTTTTGTATTTCAAACTTATCTAAATCAGTAAGTTTTATGTTTACTTTTTCTAGCAAGTTTTCATTTTTAAGCTCTACATGTAGAGCATCAAGAGCAATTTGTGCAATATCTAAAGCATCTACTTTAAAACCGTTTTGTGCTAGATATACAGTGTTTCTTCCAGCTCCACAAGCTAAGTCTAAAGCTCTTTTTCCTGAACATTTATCTAAGTGGTTTACTAGGTTAATGCTAGGTTTTCTAGGTTTTAAAAGTTGGGATTTTTTTATATATTTTTCATCCCATTTTTGTTTATCTTGCAAAGACATTTTAAACCTTTTCCCAAAAAGTACCTTGAGCAGTATCCATTATGCTAACACCAAAGGCTAAAATTTCATCACGAAATTTGTCTGAAGCTTCAAAGTTTTTATCTTTTTTTGCTTCGTTTCTTTGAGTGATTAACTCATCTATCTTAGCTTTTGTTTCTTCATCTATACCAAATTGAAAATACTCAAAGGCATTTTTAACACCAAAGCCTAAAATCTCTGCAATATATGCCAAGTTAGAGATACTCTCTTTTTTAAGTACTTTGTGTTTACCTGCTGTGTCTAAAGTTTCATTTGCTGTGCTTATCATCTCATCAATCAACGCTAATGCCGAAGATACATTCATATCATCACTAAGAGCCTCTAGTAGTTTTGTTTTAAACTCTGTTTGTTCAGTGTTCTCAGCCAAGCCAAAAAGGCGTTTTTTAAGTCTATAAATCTTATCTAAACGCTTTTTAGATGTTGCTAAATCTTGGGTGTTGAAGTTAAAGTTTGAGCGGTAGTGAGTGCTAAGTAAGTAAAAGCGTAAAACTTCCCCATCATACTCTTTTAGAGCATCTTTTAGAAAAAAACTATTGCCTAATGATTTGCTCATTTTTTCGCCGTTAATATTTACAAAACCATTATGCATCCAGTAGTTTGACAGGGTATGGTTCGCACCACATCTAGTTTGTGCAGCTTCATTTTCATGGTGTGGAAAAAGCAGGTCTGCTCCACCACCATGGATATCTACTGCAAATTTGTTGTTTGGTTTTGCTAGATGTTTTTCTATCATCGCAGAACACTCTAAGTGCCAACCAGGGCGACCAGCACCAAATGGACTCTCAAAAGTTACACTATCATCTTTAACACTTTTCCAAAGAGCAAAATCAGCTTGATTTTTCTTTTGACTTGAACTCTCGACACGCTCTTGTCTATCATCTTCATCTTGAACTCTATGAGAAAGTTTTAGGTACTCACTATCACTTGCTGTATCAAAGTAAACATCACCATCAATAGTTTTGTAAGCATGGTTATTATCTATAAGATTTTGGATTAACTCATACATAGCTTGGAGTGACTCAGTAGCTTTTGGCTCAATATCTGGACGCGTTACGCCAATAGCCGCCATCTCTTTATGAAAAACCTCAGTATAGTAGTCAGTTATCTCTTTTATATCTTTTTTTTGCTCTATCGCTTTTTTTATAATCTTATCATCAATATCTGTGATATTTCTAGCATAAGTAACACGAAGAGCATTAGCTTTTAGTACGCGAGTAAGAAGGTCAAAAACTAAAGCAGATTTTGCATGACCTAAATGTGCATCATCATAAACAGTTGGACCACAAACATAAAGTGTAGCTTCTCCCTCAGTTTGAGGTATAAACTCTCGTTTTGTTTTTTGTACAGAATCAAATATAAGCACCGATAAAATCCTTAAAAAGTAATAATAAAATAGTTAATAAAATAGAGCCAAATACAAGATATATGGCATTCTTTGAGCGAATTATATCTAAAAAGTTACTAAGTCCAAATGCTCTAACTGTAAGAGTAAAAGCAACACTACCACTAATACTTCCTGCTAGTGCAAGTCCTACTACGCCTAATGGAGTTATAAGACTTAGTGCCATGATTATATATGTTAGAAGTGAAAATGTTGCTATTTTAGCAGCGCGCATTTGTTCCTGTTTTGCATAAAGCCATAGTAAAAATAGTTTTGATAAACCATATGGAACTAAGCCAATCATATACATCTGTAAAACTGCAGTTGTATTGGCTGTATCTTGTGGGTTAAAAGAACCACGCTCAAAGAGTAACCATGTAATCTCATGTGAAAGAACAATCCCACCAATAGTACTAGCTGTTAGTAAAAATGTTAGAAACCAAAAAGCCTTTTTTAGAAATAGTTTTGCTTTTTCTTCCTCTTTGTTTTTTATATATCTTGCAATTCGTGGAAAAAGTGCTACCGAGGTTGCTATTGCAAAAAGAGCAAGGGGTAGTTGAAAAATACGGTTAGCGTAGTAAAGGTAAGAGATACTTCCAGTAACTAAAAAAGATGCTAAAAAAGTATCTAAAAATGCACTCACTTGAGCAGTAGAGTTTCCCCAGATAGCTGGAAAGAACTGCCTTTTAAATTTTTTAGTCTCATCTGTTAAGAGTTTTGCTTTTGTTTTAATGTAGCTAAATCCACCAAAAGTAAGTTTCCATAAACCAACGCGTCTTAAAGTTATAAGGTGAACCATTACTTGCATAATTCCACCAATAACTACACCCCATGAAAGATAGTATACTATCTCTATTTGAGTTTTATCTTGTGAAAAATAGAGTGCTAAAATAAGACTAATATTTAAAAGTGCAGTTGAGAATGCAGTAGTAGCAAAATGGTGTTTGTACTGAAGTAGGGTACTCAAAAATGTAACCATAAATACAAGGGGAAGATAGCAAAAGTTTATGGCTACAAATGGTGCTGCAATTTGTAGTGTTTTTTCATCAAAACCAACTGCTATGGCTTGAGTAGCAAGAGTTGGTAAGAGGTTTACAAGTAGTGTAATTAGAATAATTATAGATAAAAATATCCAAAAGATATATGCAATAAAAACACTTTTATGTTTAGAGTTTGCAAAGGCAGGGATAAACACTTGAGTAAAAGCACCCTCAGCAAATATACGGCGAAATAAGTTAGGAAGTTTAAAAGCGATAAAAAATATATCACTATAAATATTTGCACCAAGGACTGATGCTGTAAGTAAATCTCTGAAAAATCCTAAAATTCTTGAGATTAAAATTCCAAAACTGTTGGTAAAAATTGCTTTAAACATGGATCTCTTTAGATAGTTATTATTGTTTTCACAAGATTTTAACCAAAGTTTAGTTAAAATGTAAAGTTTAATTTTATAAATTTAATATCGGACGTACATAAATGTCATTATTTGGTTCAAGAAAAAAATCAGCACCAGTATCAAGGAGTATCCGTCCAACTGTAGTACGTACTCAAAATGTAGCTAGAGAGTTGGTAAGTTTAGCTAAGGCAAATAAGGTTGAGGTTTCAAGTCTTGACTTTAATATATTAAAGATTGAGACATATACTCGTGTAACTAAAGACGGCACTGAAGTTGACTGGGAAGAAGTTGACCCTGATAAAATGTATGAACTTGATGATGCCACTGTAATATTAAACCCTTATTTTGAAATTAAACAGATGTATGAAGTTGAAGTTTTTACTAAAACAGGTGATGAGATGTTTAAAAATTTTCATGCAGCCATTGGTGCAAATGCAACTAAATGTAAAGTATACTTGAGTATAAAAGCTGGATCTTCTTTAAAAGGGTCTGACAAATTTGAAATAAGATTCTTAGATTATATAAATAAAAGTAAGATTCGTGCTGGAATACTTGTAAACATTTTTGATGAGATGGTTGATGAGTTTATATCTCGTGCTTATGCTTATGTGAAAGTAGATGGTAGTTTAACTTACAATAGTAAAGAAACAGTACTTATTTCAAACTCTTATGAACCTACGCCAACTATAAATGATGAATTAATTCTTCACTTTGATAAAGATAACACTGAAAATATTTCTGAAAATGAAAAGATAGATTATTCTAAAAGAGGTTTTATTAAGAGTGTAATGAAAGATGACTTACTGATAGAGTATATAAAACCAAAAATAGGCAAGGCTGGTAGAAACTGTCGTGGTGAGTTTATGGAGCCTAAAGAACCAGAAGTAAATAATGAACCAACTTTTAGTGTTGATGAAACCATCATAGAGATAGATAATAAAGACAATATAGAGTATAGAGCAAAAGAGAGTGGATATATAACACTTGATGGTAGTACTTATCAAATAAAATCAGATATGGATGTTAATAGTGTTGATTTTAAAAATACTGGATCCGTTACTGCTGGTATTGATTCTGATGTTGTGTTGAATGTTACAGAAAATGATCCTGAAAAAGATGCTATTGGTTCAGGTACGGAAGTATCCGTTAAAGAGATAGATATAGTTGGAAATGTTGGGTCACATGCTAAGGTTCATGCACGGCGCATTAACATAGAGGGGCAAACTCATCAAAGTTCAGAGGTAAAAGCAACCGATCTTACTATAAATGTTCATAAGGGTTTAGCACTTGGTGATAATATCTCCATAACACGTTTAGAAAGTGGTACCGTTAGAGGTAAAAGAGTAGATATATCTCAGTCTACTGGCGGAGTGATATATGCTAAAGAGATTGAGATAGGACTTTGTGCATCCCATGTTAAAGCTACTGCATCTAAACTTATAGAGATACAAAAACTTCAAGGATCTGAAAACATATTTACAATTGATCCATTAGTGCAAAAAGATAATCTTGATGGTTTGGATGAAAATCAGAGTGAGATAAAAGAGTTAGAACGAGTAATAAGAGATATTAGAAAAGAGGTAAAAAAATATATCCTTCTTGTTAAAAATAATACAGCGGCTTTTAATGATATTAAAAGAAGATTAGTTCACTATAAAAAAATTGGTATAAAAATGCCATCTTCATTTATAACTAGATATAAGCAATTTAAAAAAGTTGGTGAACATCTTGAAGCTATTAAAAAAGAGCTCTCAGTTAAAGAGGATAAGTTTTTTTTATTAACTGCCCAAACATCATCTTTTCAAGATAATATTTTTGATGCTAGGATTATAAACAGAGATAGATGGCTCGGTCATAATGAAATAGTATTTAAACTTGTAGACCCACCATTAGAGTTAATGTTTATGCCACCAGAGGGTTCACCAGACTTGATATTTGCTATTGTTGAAGTTGAAGATGGTGAGTATGAGATACAAGCAGTAAGTGAATGAGAGAGTAGATGATAGTAGGATTAAAAGGTAATATTGAGTATAAAGAGCCAAATGTTGTACATGTAGAGGTTAGCGGTGTAATTTATGAAGTATTTATATCTCTTCATACCTTTTCAGCCATAGGTAGTGCTGAGGTTAAACTTCATACTACTCACATCATTCGTGAGGATGCACAACTTCTTTATGGATTTTTAGATCTTAGTGAGAAAAAACTTTTTGAGAGACTTATAAAGATAAGTGGAGTTGGTCCAAAGGTAGGTATGGCTATTTGTTCAACCTACACACCCTCTCAGTTTGCTACTGTAATAAATAATAAAGATATGAATGGTGTTAAAAAAGTACCAGGAATTGGACCTAAGAGTGCAGGGCGTATACTTGTTGAATTAAATGGTTTTGATGTTGAGTTGCTTGGTTCAAGTGACGAACCAAAAACTCAAGCTTTTTCACAAGCAAGTGAAGCGCTAGAATCTTTAGGATTTAAAAAAGATAAAGTAAGTAAAGCCCTCTCTACATGTAGCGGTATTGATACTGCTAGTTTAGTTAAAGAAGCTTTAAAACTTTTACAAACATTATAATGAGTTACGAACTAGCACTTGTTTTTCTTTTTGGTGGATTAGGGTTAAGTGTTATTAGTATATACTTTTTATTTAGTATGTATAAACAAGAAAAACTACAGAAATTACAAAATATGCCATTTAAAGATGAAGATAGAAAAATTTTACTCAAAATTCCACAATATAAAAATCTTTCTCCTAAGGATAAAGAGAAGATTGAACGTTCTATCTTGATTTTTATTTACATGAAAGATTTTATTGGTATAGATTTAGAAATTACAGATGAGATGAAGATAATTATTGGTTTTTATGCTTGTTTATTACTTCTTCATATAGAAACTAAAAATTGTTATGAAAACTTAAAGACTATTATTATTTATCCTTCTGTAGTGATAACAACAAAAGAGAGTTATAGTGATGGTATCTACTCAAAAGAGAAATTGTTAATTGATGGACAATCTTCAAATGATACTGTTGTTTTAATATGGGATGATATAAAACATGAAATTATTCACCCAAGGTGTAGTAATGTAATAGTACATGAGTTTGCACATGAAATAGACTTTATGGATGGTGAAATTGATGGGATTCCACCGCTGGAAAAATCAAAGTATAATGAATGGACACATACTATATTTAAAGATTTTAGAGAGCTAAGAAAGATGGTATCTAAAAATAAAGATTTAGATAAGTATAAACTTATAGGAACCTATGCGGCAAGCAATGAAGCTGAGTTTTTTGCAGTGATAAGTGAACGATTTTTTGAATCACCACATTCACTTAAGGTAAAATTTCCAGAGTTATACAATGAATTAAAATGTTTTTATAATACTGATACAATAAAGTTGATAAAAGGATAAGAAATGGATGAATTAGAACTAAAAGGCTTAAGTTCACAAGAAGCAGAAGATAGATTGAAAAAGTATGGTTTAAATGAGCTAAAAACAGAAGAAGAAAGTTGGATGCTTAGGCTTTTTCATCGTTTTTGGGGACCTATTCCTTGGATGATAGAGGTTGCTGCTGGGCTTTCATACTATGCTCATAGGTATGAAGATTTAACTATTATTTTAATTCTTCTTTTTGTAAATGCATTTGTTGATTTTTATCAAGAATCAAAAGCTCTAAGCGCTATAGCTGTTTTAAAAAGTAAACTTGCACGTTTTTCACTTGTTTTTCGTGATGGTAAATGGAAAAAAATAGAATCAAAATATGTTGCTGTAGATGATATAGTAAAACTTAAAATTGGTGATGTTGTTCCTGCTGATGTAAAACTTTTAAATGGTGAGGACTTTTTAACTGTTGACCAATCTGCACTAACTGGGGAATCTCTTCCCGTTACTAAAAAAGCTGGTGAAAATATTTATGCAAATGCAATTATCAAACAAGGGGAGATGGCAGCGAGTGTAGTAAAAACTGGAGAAAATACTTACTTTGGAAAAACTGTTAACCTTGTTGCAAAAGCACAACATGAGCAAAAAAGTCACTTTCAAAAAATGGTAATAAATGTTGGTAACTTCTTAATTGCTCTTACTGTTGTAATGATTATTCTTATACTTAGTGTTGGATATTATAGGGATGAATCTATGAGTGAATTACTTATATTTTCACTTGTTCTTACTATCTCTGCCATTCCTGTTGCTATGCC
>Ga0256842_1001472_pt1 | contig 18750 bp, 20 predicted proteins | sample 4559240metaG_FD_185973 | JGI IMG/M metagenome (GOLD analysis project Ga0256842, IMG submission 185973) | Hydrothermal vent microbial communities from Guaymas Basin, Mexico - 4559-240 | ecosystem: Environmental > Aquatic > Marine > Hydrothermal vents | place: Mexico: Guaymas Basin | collected...
ACATATTTTTGCCATTTTTTGACTTAAGAAGAAGTTCTATGTCGAATCCCTCCCTTTTGCCTTCAGCTGCTTCTTTTATTAAGTCATAAATTTTTTTCTTTCTAGGATAAAGGATCACATTTAGATGGTCATCAAGGGTAGAAAATTCTTCTTTAGAATATCCCAGAGCAGTGTATAGTTGGTTATCCACCTCTATTGTTGAATTTTTTACATCTATCTCCCAACTCCATGCTGGACCGATACTCAAAGCAAGCTCATGGCGTTGTATTATATGTTCAAGTTTTTTATTTGTGTCTTCCAGGCGTGCTTTCAATTTTTGCTCTCGTATTAGTGAGGGTAGGCATTTTAAAATTCCAATTACGATAAAAATAAAACCGCCACTATGTCCAATAATAAATTGCAGAGATAATAATAACCTTACATTTCTTAAATAATGGGAATTGATAGTAATCGGTTCTAATTCCTCAAAGATCTCACTTAAATCTCCTATTATCAAAAACAGGAAACCTATAAGTATACACTTTCTTCCAGGAGTTGAACTAACTTTCGGATTTCGAGTCTTTAGCCAAAAAACAAAAATAATAATTAGTTTAATCAATACATCAATAAGAGAATCTCCTAACTTAAGAAATGTCATTTTGTTTTTTCATCCTCCTTTGTTTATGCGATAATTTTTCTTATAAGTTAAGAAGATTATATGTCAACAATCAAGGGATGTTATAAGCAATATCATTGGATCTCAAAAAATCCTCAATAGCTGGAGGAAAATCGTGCGCTATAATAACATAAAAAGGAGTTTTACCCTCTATCTCTGCTACTTGTTGAGCATATTTCTTAAAACGAAATATCTCTTTTTTAGATGGCCTCACTTTACATTCTCCAATTATTGTCAGGCCTCACCATTTTTCTTTCCATGACCATCTATATTTAACTGGATATTTTTATTTCCTATTGGAAAATACCTTCTTAAAAGGCGATCTGTTACTTTTATCCCATATCTTTGAGATAAAATCTCTGGCAAGGACTTATATGCCGTGTTTTCCAGGGAATATCCTCCTGAATTTGAAATTCCTTCCAGACGCTCTTCAAAAACATCCATACGCTTAACTAGCTTGCGAATCTCTTTTTCTGTCTTCTTTTGAGCTTCAGCAAGCTCATTTACTTTCTTAGCAAGATCTGCGACTATCTCCTTGAGTTCTTTAAATTCTGTCTTTGTAACACTCTCTTCCCACTGTTTTCTTTGACGCTCTATTTCTTCCAAAATTGCTATAAGAACCTCTTTTATCGAGGGATCAACTCTATCCAGCAATCTTATTATAGTTGTGCTATAAGGCATATTAGTTCCCTTCAAAAATTCTTTTATGGTTAATAGGAGAACAGAGTTTTTTTTATTATTATCTTTTAAAAATCAAGCTCTATAAAGGGTATTTGAAAAATTTTTTTTTTTTCGAATTTTTCATTACATAGTATTTTTCTTACCTAAGAAAATAGTAAATTCAGCTCAAAAACTATCAAAAATTATGCAGCAATGTATTTGATTTTAGAGATATTATTTAGGGTAAAATGTTTTTTTATTTTTTTATGTTGTTGCTCTAGTATATTATCGAGATATTTTAATTTTTTCTTTATCTTATCAATTATTTTTTTTGTATAAGCCAAATCTGATAGTTTATATTTTTCTTGTATAAATATATATTTAGACAATTCTAGAATCTCATTATATATATAATATTTATACAATGGATGTTGTGTCAAAAATATATGTAGTTCATAGTAAGCTGAGCGTATTTTATTTTTATTATTTTTGGATTTTTTATAAAGTTTTTTCAACCTTTTTTCAAAATTATTAATAGAAGAAAACCATTGTTTTGATTCAAAGGGTATATGTGGAAAGTAATAGCGTTCAGTCTTGTTACTAGTTAGATCATTTAGTAGTTTGTTTAATTCATTTTTATTACTATCTTCAACTAAAGACTTAAAATCTTTTATAGTAATATTCTTTGCCCCTGAAATTTCAACTCCACCACCATACAAATTATAAACCTCTAATTTGTGTTTTCTAATGTCACTTTCAAGTTCTCTGGCAGCAGCGAGGTAGCTCTTTGTAGAGTATATGACTTCACCATAGAGATTTTTTAGCTTAATATGTATGTTGGGATCAAACTGGATAGAAGTATTTGCCCCGTGATGACCTGTTGAATGTGTCTTGGTTTCTTTCCAAGAAAAATCTTGTCCAACTAATATGAACTTTTTAATACCAATGAGATGCAACAGCCTTATTAAACCAATTGAAACATTTCCTCCTGTATCAATTACAAGATCGTATGTCTTTTTTATATCAGAGCCAATACCTCCACTACTCCAGATAGAAAACTTACATCCAGGATATCTGTCCACAACCTCAGGATCTATTTTTGGAGAATATACAAAAAGAATTTGTTTTAAGTAATCCTCTGTTACTTTGTTAAAAACTTGGGTAAGTACTTTAGAAGGATCTATAGCCATGCATAAGTGGGGTTGAAAACCTTTAATGAAGCAAGCAGGCAGTGTTTGTAAAGAAGTAGTAAATAAACATTTATCTTTGAAATCTTTTAAATGTGGTAAAAAATGTTCTAAAGAAGGTCCTGCACCTAATATTATAGCTATGAGATCTCTTTTTTGCCCAGTTAAGGGTCTTAATGTTCTGTCTTTAAATACATTATAGAAATTTAATAATTCATTGGTTACAAATGTCTTTTGTAGTCGTAATATTGTACTTAATACTACCATTTTATCATCAATAATATTTTTTATGGTCTGTCCCATCCTAATATATGAATTAGTTAACCTAGCACTTGGTGGGTCGATAAAAAGTTTAGTTTTTGTATGCTTTAAAAAGGGAGTCAAATTGTCAAAAAAATCATTTATAACATCTTTTTCAGGGGGCAAGAAAATTATTTTACCCTTTTTAATAAATGGGCTGTAATCTGCTATAGTCAAAGTAGCAAAAATCATTTCAGCATTTGGTTCAATCACTATGATTTTGCTAAATGAGGGACTTTTTTCTAATAATAGTGCCACTCCATAACCTACATTTGCTCCAACTACTACGTAAAGCCCCACCTTATCCGCAGTTGCCCATGAAAAATAGTGACTTAAGGGAAAACCCTCCATCATCAACCCATTATTAAGTTTAAAATCCCACATCTGCTTTTTATTTTTGGTTATTTTTTTATCAATATCATTGAGTTTGTCAAAGTTTTGGCTAAGCCATTTATAAGTTATAGGACTTGTCAATTTTATGGCTTCTAAATTTCTTTTTAATGTGTCTTGATAAATCATAAACTCACCTCTAATCTTTTAAAAATTTTTAAATTCACCTCCGAGATTTGCGAAACTAAATTTTTTTTCGCTATATAAAAGCAAGATTTGTTCCTTAAGAATTGGTTTTTTAAGGTTTTAGTTATGCTTTTCTCTTTAAAAACGTGAAAAAATTTACGTTTTTTAGAGGAGCTTAAATCATTGCAAGTTCTTGAGTTATAAAATAAAAAAAGGAAGAATTGTTTTACATTATGAATGATTTTGAAGACAAGATGGAGCTATTTCACAAAACAGGGTAGGTACATGCAGTGGGAATATGTTCAAAAGATTTTGAGTTGAGTGGTTATGGGGAGGATATAGGGCGGCATAATGCCTTTGATAATGTCATTAGAAGCATTTTGATGAAAAATAAGAAATCCGAAGTTTATCTTGGTCTTTGTTCTTCACGCCTGAGTTTTGAGATGATGTAAAAGGCTGCAAGGACTGGTTTTGAAGTCCTTGCAGGTTTTTGTTCCCAAACTTCAATGGTAGTGAAACTTTGTAAGAGGTAGTAAATTACACTCATTGGATTTTTAAGAAAAAAAAAGATGTAATGGATATAGCTGGGAACAAAAGATCACGGATCTTTAATAGTGTAAACTTTATTTGTTTTTTTTCCCCTTGACAGTAGTTCTTAGTTAGGGATAAAAGTTTCAAGCAAAAAGCTTATGTTTTGCAATTGAAACTCTATAAAAACAAAGAGGAGTTATGAAGGAGTCCTTTTTTAAAAAACTTGAAGAAAATCAAGACAAAATAGTAAAAAAATGGGTAGAATTTGCCCTATCTACATATCCGTCTAAGGCCAAAGAGTTTTTTGAAAAACAGAAAGATCCTTTTTTAAATCCGGTGGGAAATGTTTTGAAAAATGAATTGATGGAAATCTATAAGGGATTATTGCAACCTAAGGCACCAGAAGATCTTTGTTTTCATGTTGATCCAATTGTGAGGGTAAGGGCGGTACAGGATTTTTCTCCATCTTCAGCTGTAATGATTTTTTGGGGGTTAAAAGATATAGTTAAGGAAGTTTTGGAAATAAAGGATTTTGATGGCTCAGAATGGCTAGAAATGGATAGATTTTTTAGAAGAATAGATCAGCTGTGTTTGTTGGCATTTGATATTTTTATGAGTTGTAGAGAAAAGATCTGGGAGTTAAAGACAAAAGAGGTACATGCAAATATAAGGAATATTTTAAGACATTATCAAAATCAAAGGAAAAAGGATGAGGGAGGAAGTTGATTCTCAATATAAATTTTGGCTAGGGGCTTAGTTTTTTAAACTAAAAAACAGTTCAAAACTGGAGTGAGGTAATGGTATGAGTGCTGTGTATTCCTTAATTATTGTCCTGGCTCTAGTGCTTGTTGCCGTTGTGGGAGCTGGAGGTGGGGGACTTCATGCCCTTTTTGGAGTAGTAATACCCTATGTGGCTTTTGTAGTGTTTTTAGCTGGGTTTATTTATAGGGTTATAAATTGGGCAAAGTCCCCTGTACCTTTTAGGATTCCCACAACTGCAGGCCAGCAAGAGAGCCTTAAATGGATTAAACAGAATAAGTTGGATAATCCCTCAACAACATGGGGGGTAATTGGCAGAATGGTTCTGGAGATCCTCTTTTTTAGGTCCTTGTTTAGAAATACAAAGATGCAGCTGAAGGTGAATGGAGGACCTAGTCTTAGTTACGGCTCCTCTAAGTTTTTATGGGTTGGAGCCATTGTGTTTCACTATTGCTTTTTTATCATACTACTGAGACATGGTAGGTTTTTCACAGATCCTGTACCTGGTTGTATTGAGTGGTTAGATAAACTTGATTCCATTTTACAGATTGGTGTTCCTAATATTTACATCACAGAGTTTTTAATTGTGGGTGCTCTTCTTTATTTATTTTTAAGACGCGTGTGTGATTCAAAATTGAGATACATCTCTTTACCAGCTGACTATTTCCCTTTGTTCTTGATTATGGCAATTGTGATAACAGGGATTTTAATGAGATATTTTATTAGAACTGACATCGTTGCAGCAAAAGACTTGATCATGGGGCTTGTGACTCTTCATCCAAAAGTACCTGAGACCTTGGGAACGATTTTCTATGTCCATGTATTCTTGGTTTCTATTTTAATGGCATATTTCCCATGGAGTAAGCTCATGCATGCAGGTGGTATATTCTTGAGTCCAACAAGAAATCTTGCAAATAACAACAGGATGAAACGTCACATAAATCCATGGAATTATCCGGTTAAGCTTCACACTTATGAGGAATGGGAAGATGAGTTTAGGGATGTATTGAAAGAAGCTGGTATCCCAGTAGAAAAGGAGTAAAGCCATGTCAAAATTACCAAAGCCAAAAGATTTAGCTTCAAGTATAAACTATACCCCTCCACGGGAACACTGGATGGATATTAAGCCTGAATTTCGTCCAGGCACCTATAGTTATCCAGCTAAACCACAATTAGTTGAGAAAATGGGATTTCCAAATCCCCATGAATGGTCTCCCACTGATGAAGATTGGCATCTTCCAGAAAATTGGCAGGAGATTGTGTACAACACTTTTAGGGACAGACTTGAAAAATATAGATCTTTAAAGGTGTTTATGGATATTTGTGTAAGATGTGGGGCCTGTGCTGATAAATGTCATTACTTTATAGGATCAGGTGATCCTAAAAACATGCCAGTGCTTAGGGCAGAGCTACTAAGATCAATTTATAGAAAGGATTTTACCACCTTTGGCAAGATATTGGGAAGATTTGGTGGTGCCAGGAAATTAACAGAGGATGTGATAAAGGAATGGTTCTATTATTTTTACCAATGCACTGAATGTAGGCGTTGTTCTCTATTTTGTCCCTATGGGATTGATACAGCAGAAATCACCATGATGGGTCGTGAGATATTACATGAGCTGGGTATTTCTATTAATTGGGTAATGGAGCCTATTTATAATTGTTTTCATGTGGGCAATCACATAGGTATTCCTCCTCATACATTTAAAGATATTGTTGACTTTATGTGCGATGATATTGAAGAAATTACAGGTATCAGGATTGAAGTACCTTTAAATAAAAAAGGTGCAGAGGTACTTTTTGTAACACCTTCTGGTGACTACTTTGCTGATCCAGGCACATACACATTTATGGGATATTTGATGCTCTTTCATGAGATTGGACTTGATTATACAATGAGTACATATGCGGCTGAAGGTGGTAATTTTGGACTGTTTAATTCTTTTGAAGCAATGAAGAGACTTAATGCAAAGATATATGCTGAAGCAAAAAGATTAGGAGTGAAATGGATACTTGGTGGTGAATGTGGTCACATGTGGCGTGTTATTCATCAATATATGGACACAATGAATGGACCTGCTGATTTTCTGGAGGTTCCTAGAAGTCCAATAACAGGGACAGTATTTCACAATGCTAAATCTACAAAGATGGTTCATATATGTGAATTTACAGCGGACTTGATTAAGCATGGAGCAATAAAACTAGATCCCTCTAGAAATGATGATCTCATAGTTACTCATCATGATTCCTGTAACCCTTCCAGGGCAATGGGGCTGTTAGAGGAACCAAGATATATCTTAAAGCATGTGTGTAACCATTTTTATGAGATGCCAGAACAGACTATCAGGGAACAGACCTTTTGTTGTGGTAGTGGCGCTGGTCTAAACAATGATGAGTTTATGGAGATGAGAATGAGAGGTGGTTTACCCAGGGCAAATGCAGTGAAGTATGTGCATGATAAATATGGAGTGAATACACTTACCTGTATCTGTGCCATTGATAGGGCTGCCCTACCTACATTGATGGACTACTGGGTACCTGGTGTTAGAGTGGCTGGTATTCATGAGTTGGTCGCCAATGCCCTGGTAATGAAAGGAGAAAAGGAAAGGGAGACCAATTTAAGGGGCGAACCATTGCCAGGAAAGGAGGGATAATTCATGTATGATAAAGATAAAATAATTCCAGGCTTAATTATATTTTTCTTTTTAATCACATTTCCTTTATGGTACAATTTAGGCCAAGCGGCATATGAGTCCCCAAAGCCTAAGTTACCAGTAAATGTAAAAAAATGTATTGAAGATACAGAGTGGATGAGGGCAAATCACATGGAGCTCTTAAATGAATGGAGGGATATGGTAGTTAGGCATGATATGACCCATTATGTTAATAGTGCAGGTGTAAATTATGAGATTAGTCTGCAAAAGACTTGTATGAAATGTCATACAAGCAAAAAGGAATTTTGTGATAAGTGTCATGTAAAGGTATCAGTAAGTCCATATTGTTGGGATTGTCATGTAGCTCCTGAGGAGGTCACAAATGGACAATAAAAGAAGAAAAATACTTAAAATAGCTGCAGCAACAGCAGCAGTGAGTTTCACAGGACTCCCCATTGAGACTTTTGCATCATACCTTCCCAAAATAGGGAAGTATGTGAGATCTGATAAAGAAAAAAAGGCAAAGCAATGGGGGATGGTTATTGATACGAGAAAATTTAAGACAAAAGAGGATTTTGAGAGGGTGATTAAGGCGTGTCATTCAATACACAATGTGCCTGAAGATATCCCCAATAAAAAGCAAGAGATAAAATGGATATGGGAGGAGGAATTTTCTCATGCATTTCCTGACCAGGAAAATCCTTTTTTGGCAGAACGATATGAGCATAAAGATGTAATTGTCTTGTGTAATCACTGTCAACATCCACCCTGTGTGAGGGTTTGTCCTACAAAGGCCACGTTTAAGCGTGAAGATGGGATAGTGATGATGGATTTTCACCGTTGCATAGGATGTAGATACTGTATGGCTGCCTGTCCTTATGGTTCTAGAAGCTTTAATTTCAGGGATCCAGCACCTTTTGTTAAACACAAAAATCCCAAATTTCCTACGAGGATGAGAGGTGTGGTTGAAAAGTGTCTGTTTTGTTATGAGCGACTGGAGGAAGGAAAACTACCTGCTTGTGTAGAGGCGTCTAATGGGGCGATTATATTTGGAGATATTTTTGATCCAAATTCTGAGATAAGTAAGGTATTACGGGAAAACTACACTATTGTAAGAAAGCCTGAACTTGGTACAGGACCATGTGTTTTCTACATAATATAGGGGGCGTGATATGTTAGAAAAAATATTTTATGGGGACAAAAAGTATTGGTCATGGGTTATATTCCTCTTAATCCTCATTGGGATTGGTTCCATTGCTTATATTACCCAGCTAAAAAAGGGGTTAATGGTTACTGGAATGGGTAGGGACGTGTCATGGGGATTTTACATAGCACAGTTTACTTATTTTGTTGGAGTTGCTGCATCTGCAGTGATGGTGGTAATACCTCTTTATCTGCATAATTACAAAAAGTTTGAACAGATAGTCACTTTTGCAGAATTTATGGCAGTTGCATCGGTAATTATTTGTATATGTTTTATCTTAGTGGATCTTGGTCAACCACAAAGGCTATTTAATATGATACTTCACCCTACACCAAATTCTATCCTTTTTTATGATATGATAGTTCTAAATGGTTACCTTTTACTCAATATACTGATTTCCTGGAATAATTTACATGCAGATTATAGAAGGGTTCCTCATCCAAAATGGACAAAAGTGTTAGCATATATTTCAATACCGTGGGCTGTTTCAATCCATACAGTTACGGCATTTTTGTATCAGGGTCTTCCAGGTAGACATTATTGGCTAAGTGCAATTCTGGCTGCAAGGTTCCTGTCCTCTGCTTTTTGTTCTGGACCTGCAATATTGGTTTTATTGCTATTAATATTAAAGAAGGTTACCAAGTTTGATCCAGGAAAAGAGGCAATTCATACCTTAGCAAAGATTATTACCTATGCAATGTGTATAAATGTGTTTTTATTTTTAACTGAGGTATTTACATCATTTTACAGCAACATCCCCGGTCACAAGGCCACATTCATCTATCTCTTTAAAGGACTGCATGGTCACGGAAACTTGGTTGGCTGGATGTGGGTAATGGTGGCATGCGCCATTGCATGTCTAATCATACTTATCCCTTCAAAATTTAGAAATAATCCAGAATTATTGGTGGTTGGGTTAATTTTGTTAATTGTGGCAACTTGGATTGACAAAGGATTGGGACTTGTTGTAGGTGGATTCATACCAAATCCATTTGAGAAGGTGGTTGAGTATTGTCCCACAGGATATGAATTATTGATTTCTATGATGGTATATAGTATAGGTTTGTTGATACTCACTTTATTGTGGAAGATTGGGGTAGGTGTAAAAAGAGAACTTGGTATTATACCAAAATAACATAAAAAAGGAGGTATTTAGCCATGGCACATCCAGTAATCGATGTTGATAAGTGTGAAGGTTGTGGACAGTGTGTTGACACATGTCCAGCAGAGGTTCTTGAGATGCAGGATGGTAAAGCAGTAGTGGCTCATGAAGATGAGTGTTTAGAGTGTGAGTCTTGCGTTGAGGTTTGTGAGAATGGCGCAATTCAATTAGTAGAATAAATTTGGTTAGTAAAAGCTTAGTAATACAAAGCCCCTAATCCAAAGTTAGGGGCTTTGTATTATAGAGGGAGTAAAGATGTTTCTTGATTTTTCAACTTTTTTTGAAAAGTATGAGCAACTTGCCAATGCGTGTTCAAAAATTTTTGACACATTAGCAAATACATATCCAAATGAAGTAAAATGCAAGATAGGGTGTACTGATTGCTGTTACGCATTATTTGATTTATCATTAATTGAGGCAGTATACATCAATAGGAAATTTCATGAGATTCTCCCTGAGAACATAAAAAGTAAGATCTTAGAAGAAGCAGATAGGACTGATAGACAGATCTACAAATTGAAAAGATGGGCCTTTAAACAAAGACAAAAGGGGGTCCCAGAAGAGGAAATAATTACTGAAATCGGTAAACAAAGGATAAAATGTCCTTTACTTTCAGACCAAAATACTTGCTATTTATATGAGTATAGACCTATTACTTGTAGATTATACGGGATACCCATAGCCATAAACAATGAATTAAAAATATGTGGATTATCTGGCTTTGTTCCAGGGAAAAAATATCAATGTGTATATATGGACAAAATAAATGAAAAATTGTATTTACTCAGTACGGAGTTAATGTCGTCTATTCCAACAAAATATACTGAATTAAATAAGGTCTTAGTTCCTCTATCAATGGCTCTTTTAACTGATTATGATGAAGATTATTTTGGTATAATTAGTTGTAGTGAGACTAAGATCTCCGGTCCAACATGGACATTAGGAGGATAAATATAGCTATGACTAACAAAGACGAAATATATGCACTGAAAAAGGCAATATATGATAAGCTTTCACCAAGAAGAAGGAAGTTTATAGACAAAATTGGATTTGATAATTGGGATCCATTTCAAGAACCTAAGCATCCAATAGATATAAGAAGAGACATAACAAATAGAACTACTAGCCGATTGATGGAGGATTTTTTTAACGCCTTGGGTGACAAGAAGATAAGTGATGCTTACAAATCTGGGGTTTATGAATTTTGTTATGGCTTGTTTATTGCTGATGAAAAATATAAGGCAATGTTTGATTTTTCCATATGGTATTTAAATGAACTAAAACAAAGGGGCCTGGATCCTGAACAGGCCTGGGAAAAAAAATAGGAGTAACTAATGGAAGGGAAGAGAAAGTTTAATATACATGATTATATTGCAGATTTAAGAGAAAGGATAAAGCAAGCACCATTTAATGGCCTTGCTCACTATAATCTAGCATGTGCATTAATTGGTATTGGTGATTATGAAGAGGCAGAAAAGGAATTAGTAAAAGCAATAGATCATGCCCCTCATTTGTGTGAGGCATATGTGCAGCTTGGAGGGTTGGCTTTCAGAAAAGGGGATTACGAATTATGTCTCAAATTAAACCAGAGGGCAATAGAGATTACCCCATCTTTTGCAGTTGCCCATAGTAACATAGGCTTTGTATATGCCCAAAGGGGAGAGGCTGATAAGGCTATTGAGAATTTAGAGCGTGCGTTATCATTGAATCCTGATCTTGTTCAAGCAAGGACCACCCTCGCAAGTGCTTATCTGATGAAAAAGCAATATGATAAGTGTATTGAGGAATGTGAAAAAGTTATCAAACAAGAACCCAAATTTGCTCCTGCCTATTATAATATGGGACTTGCCTATCTGGAAATGGGAGAGTATGAAAAAGCAATAGAATACCTTAACCTAGCTAAAGAAAATAACTATGATGTCCCTGAGGAAATCATGGAGGAAATAGCGCAATTAGAATTCTAGTTTTCCCTTGACAAATATTAGACTTTGTTCTTAATATCACATAGAAATTTGTAGTGAATAAAAAAATAGGTAATGAACCTTAAACAAAGTTACAAGGAGGCTTGATAATGCCAAAACATGAAACCCCATTATTGGATCAACTGATTAGTGGCCCATGGCCAAGTTTTGTGGATGATTTGAAGACTTATGCGGAGTACAGACGTAAGAATCCAAACAATGTTGAATATCAGATCCCTGAAGACGTTGTGGACGATTTGTTGGGTGTATTAGAATTGTCTTATGTTGACAAAGAAACACATTGGAAGCACGGTGGTATTGTAGGTGTATTTGGTTATGGTGGTGGTGTTATTGGGAGATATTGTGACCAGCCAGAAAAATTTCCTGGTGTTGCTCATTTCCATACAATGCGTATTAACCAGCCCAATGGGAAATATTATTCTACTGAATTTTTGAGGGGTATATGTGACCTATGGGAATTTAGAGGCAGCGGAATTTTGAACATGCATGGTTCTACTGGAGATATGGTATTTTTAGGTACAAGAACTGAGCAATTAGAAGAGGTATTTTTTGAACTTACCCATAAGTTTAATCAGGACCTTGGTGGATCTGGTTCAAACTTGAGGACACCATCTTGTTGTTTGGGTATGTCTCGGTGTGAATGGGCCTGCTATAATACCCAGGAAGCAGCATATCAGCTGACCCATGAATATCAGGATGAGTTGCATCGTCCAGCATTTCCTTATAAATTTAAGTTTAAATTTGATGGATGTCCAAATTGTTGTGTGGCCTCAATAGCAAGGGCTGACCTATCTGTAATAGGAACATGGAGAGATGAGATACAGATAGATCAGGAAGCTGTACAGGCATATATCAATGGTGAGATTCCTCCAAATGGAAATGCACATGCTGATGGTGATTGGGGTCCATTTGATATTCAAAAAGAAGTCATTGATTTATGTCCAACTGGCTGTATGAGGATGGAAGATGGAAAATTGGTGATTGATAACAAGAATTGTGTGAGGTGTATGCATTGTATCAATGTAATGCCACGTGCGTTGAGGCCAGGAAATGATAGGGGTGCATCTATATTGGTTGGTGCAAAGGCTCCTATCTTGGATGGCGCTCAGATGAGTTCATTATTGGTACCTTTTATGAAGATGGAAGAGCCATTTGATGAATTAAAAGAGCTAATTGAAAATATCTGGGATTGGTGGATGGAAGAAGGAAGGAACCGTGAGCGTTTAGGTGAGTTAATCAAACGTAAGGGATTTAGAGAGTTACTAAAAGTGACAGGCTTAAAAGCTATTCCACAGCACGTAAAAGAACCAAGACATAATCCATATATTTACTGGTATGAGGAAGAAGTACCTGGCGGATGGCAGAGAGATATCAAGGAATTTAGAAAACGTCACTTAAGATAATTGATGGGCTGTGATAAACATTGAAATAGATTTAAGGAGGATAAATTATGGCATTTATTTCATCAGGATATAATCCAGAAAAACCAATGGAAAATAGGATTACAGATATAGGTAATAGGCACTATGGTGAATTTTTGCCTCCTATTATAAAGAAAAATTTTGGAAAGTGGATATGGCATGAGATATTAGAGCCTGGAGTGCTTATGCATAAGGCAGAGAGCGGTGATGTTGTGTATACCGTTCGTGTAGGTGAACCCAGACTTATGACAGTTCAATATTTAAGGGAAGCATTGGATATTGCAGATAAATATTGTGATGGATATTTGAGATTTACTACGAGAAATAATATTGAGTTCATGGTTGACTCAAAAGAAAAATTAGAGGCCTTAAAAAAGGACCTCAAAGAAAGAAAGTTCCCTGGTGGATCATACAAATTCCCCATTGGTGGAACTGGTGCAGGTTTAACTAATATTGTGCATACTCAGGGTTGGATCCATTGTCATACACCTGCAACTGATGCGTCAGGCACAGTAAAGGTTGTGATGGATGAGCTTTTTGAAGACTTCCAGAAGATGAGATTCCCTGCTAAGTTAAGGATATCTATGGCATGTTGTTTAAACATGTGTGGTGCTGTTCACTGCTCTGATATTGCTATCTTGGGATATCACAGAAAACCACCAATGATTGACGATGAATACATAGACAAGCTCTGTGAAATTCCTCTGGCAGTTGCTGCTTGTCCAGTGGGTGCTGTTAAACCCAAAAAGAAAAAGATCATTTCAGAGAGGACAGGTGAAGAAATAGAGGTAAAATCTGTTGAAGTTAATCAAGAGCGTTGTATGTTTTGTGGAAACTGCTACACAATGTGCCCATCCATGCCCCTGGCAGACCATGAGGGTGATGGTATTGTTATTATGGCTGGTGGTAAGGTCTCTAACAGGATTACAGCTCCAAAGTTTTCAAAGGTAGTTGTTGCATATATCCCAAATGAACCACCTCGTTGGCCAACCTTGGCAAAGACCATTAGAAAGATAGTGGACGCATATGTGAAGGGGGCAAAGAAATATGAAAGGCTAGGAATGTGGGCAGAGAGGATTGGCTGGGAAAAATTCTTTGAAGTATGCGATTTAGATTTTAGCCATCACCTAATTGATGACTTCCGTGATCCAGCATACTATACATGGCGTCAGACAACTAACTTCAAGTTTATAGAGAATTTCCCATATGAATACAATAAGATGAAAGGTGATATTATATTGAAAGCAAAATAATGAATAAAAAAATTAAGGGGGAGATAATCCCCCTTGTTAATTTTGTAATATTTAAGGCAAGGAGCAATAAAAATGGCTTATGAAGAAAAAAAAGAAATGCTTTTAAAAGAATTGGAAAAAAAGTCTAAAAATAAAACAAAATTTTATTTTAATGACCTTGCAAAGATCCTTGGTGAGAAGCCAAGAATGGCCAAAAAGATAGTAAATGAATTAGTTGATGAAGGGAAATTAGTCTTCTGGTCCAGTGGTAGTACGACAATGTATTCACTTCCAGGTATAGGAAAACAGGCTGCTGCAGAAGGAGAAGCAAAATCTGAAGAGTAAGGAATGTAATGCTCTGAATAGGGAGTTTTTTATTCCTCGGTTGCTGGTAGGTGGATTAGGAGGAGGATCGGGAAAAACAATAGTCAGTTTAGGGTTAATAAGATTTTTAAAAAATAAAGGTTTAAAGGTTAGACCTTTTAAAAAGGGTCCAGATTACATAGATGCTGCATGGTTATCCATTGCAGCAAAAAATGCATGTTGTAATCTGGATCCTTTTTTTTTGGACAAAGAGACAATAATTTCTCTATTTGCTTACAAAAGTAAAAATCATGACCTTGCTATAATTGAAGGAAATAGAGGTATATTTGATGGCTTAGATGTTAATGGTTCCTGTTCCACGACATATTTGGCAAAAATCTTGGATGTGCCAGTTATTCTTGTCGTTGATTGTACCAAAGTCACAAGGACTGTGGCTGCTCTTATATTGGGATGTAATAGCTTAGAAAGAGATTTTAAGGTTCAAGGAGTTATTTTTAATAGAGTTGCTGGACCAAGGCATAGATGCATATTAACTGCTTCAGTTGAAAAGTATACTGACGTAAAAGTTATAGGTGCTATACCAAAACTAAAGAATGATCCAATTCCAGAAAGATATATGGGGCTTATATCCCATAGGGAATATGAATGTGAGGAGAATATAGAATTTTTATCAACTATAGTTTCAGAGAATATTGATATAGAGCAAGCTTTAAGTTTAGCTCAAAATACAAATAAAATTTTTGTTACAAAAAAGATATATCCAGAAGAAAAAATAGTACAAGGTATAAATATAGGAGTAGTAAAAGACAGTTCTCTCTGGTTTTATTATGATGAAAATTTAGAACTACTTCAAAGGTTAGGCGCTAATATTGTGGAATTTAGTTTAATTGAAGATCCTTTGCCACCATGTGAGCTTCACGGATTATATCTAGGCGGTGGTTTTCCTGAGACACAGGTTCAGGGTCTTTCAAAAAACGAGTCAATGAGGCGATATGTTTTTGATATGGCTCACAAAGGCATGCCTATTTTTGCTGAATGTGGTGGTCTTATGTACCTGTGTAAAGAATTAAAGGTCAAAGGACAGATCTATCCACTGGCAGGTGTGTTTCCATATACAGTGGAGATTCACAAAAGACCTCAAGGCCATGGTTACACAGAGGTGGTTGTAGAAAGGGATAATCCCTATTTCAAAAGAGGTACAAGTTTTTTAGGACATGAATTTCACTATTCAAAATGTGTGGGTGATGTAAAAAATCTATCCTGCCTTAAGGTTATTAGAGGTACAGCACTTGGTGCTGGTTGTGATGGACTTTTATATAAAAATACATTTGCATCATACAATCATATCCATGCATTACATATCCCTTCCTGGGGTATGAATTTTGTTAAGGCAGCTGAAATATTTAAGAATTTTTTAGACAACTGGAAATCAAACACAGGCTCCTGTAAAACTATCACTGCGCAATATTGATATTTTGTTATCTTATAACTTAATTGTTATTGTTGGATTTATGTCGGGGTACAGGTATGTATTCCACAGTGGAAATCTTCTTTACTGGTTGAGGATAAAGGCTCATTAGTTGTACGATTTCCACAGGCATTTCATTTGTTACATTTAATCCCATTGCCTTTGCTTCTTCATATGTTATGGGATAATCGTGTGTCCAAGTTCCAGTTGCCAAAAGTTTAGCAAGTTCTCTTGCTTTTCCCTCACCATATTTATCCTTTAATAAATCAAATGCAGCCTGTTCTAATTGTGAAATTGCTTTTTTTGCAACATCAGCCATAATTAGGGTCTTATCATCTATTTTGTTTATATCCTTTTGCTCTAAAAGCTTCACTAATGAGGCAGCAGGCATTTCGCCAAGTTGGGGATCCACTGGTCCAAGAACAGCATTCTCGCACATAACAATTTCATCTGCTGCAAGCGCAATCAATGTTCCGCCACTCATGGCATAGTGGGGCACAAATACTGTTACTTTACCAGCATGTTTTTTAAGAGCCCTAGCAATCTGCAAAGAGGCAAGAACAAGGCCCCCTGGTGTGTGTAAAATAAGATCTATGGGCACATCCTTATCAGTCATTTGTATTGCTCTTAAAATTTCTTCTGAGTCCTGGATATTAATAAATCTATATACAGGAAAACCAAGTAAACTCATTGTCTCCTGTCTATGAATGAGGGATATAACGCGGGAATTTCTCTTTTTTTCAATCTTTGCAATAAGTCTCTGTCTTGCAGACTCAATCATCCTTTGCTTAAGCACAGGTTGCAATGCAGCAAGCATAAAAAATAACCAGAATATTTCATAAAAAGACATTTTCACACTCCTTTAGTTGTGCATTTTTTAATCTAAAAATCTACAATAATATTCATCTGCATAAAAGTTTCTACAATATTCTGTTCTTACAAACAACTTGTGTATGATCATACCAAATACAAATCCTCCTATATGGGCCCACCAGGCAATACCACCAGCATTTTGGTCAATAAATATAGAAAAGGTTCCTGATATTAGTTGTGATAAAAACCAGAATCCAAGATAAATTACAGCAGGTATCTCAATAAAATATGGAATAAAAAATAGGGGTATTAAAGTGATAATCCTTGATGTTGGAAACATGAAAAAATATGCCCCCATTATTCCAGATAGGGCACCAGATGCACCTATTGATGGTATAGTAGAATGTGGATTAAAAACAAAATGAGTTATACTTGCAGCTATTCCACTCAATAAATAAAAAATTAGATATCTAGAATGTCCCATTCTATCTTCAACATTGTCTCCAAAAATCCATAATGCCCACATATTACTGATTAAATGAAACCAACTACCATGTAAAAATGTGTTTGTCAAAAAAGGCCAGTAGTTGTCCATGTGCAGTCCAACAATATATGCCCACTCAGGATGCGTATATCTCGCTGGAACCAGTCCAAAAACATAAAAGACATAATTTAATACATCGTGAGGAAGAGATACTTCAATCAAAAATACAAATACATTTATAAAAATAAGAGCATATGTAACAAAAGGTGTCTGCCGTCTAGGTATTATATCTTTTATTGGAATCATTTTTTATTTCTCCTTAACAGATGTTATCAAGTATTATTAAACATTTTTTTAATAAATGGCAACAAAAATCTTAAGGCAATCAATTCTCAGTGAAGGGAAAATTGGGGCATTTTAGACAGTTTTGTGTTTCCAATTCCTAATGTAAAATATAGCAGCTGACAAAGCTTTTGATTCTCATAGAAAATATCAAAAGTATCCACTCAGCCTGAGAATTGGATGCCACATTTTTGGCAAATTTGCCAGGCCAAAAATGTCCTCTAGTCTCCAAAACAAAACCTTTGTGTCCCTGCCGTTTTATCAACTGGTAGAGAAAAAGGCTTTATCAATTCAACATAGATTTTCCACAACTCAAGAGGATCTTTTTAAGAATGATGTTCACTATAAAAATTATACTTGTAAAATGTATCCTCTGAAACATCTAAATCTTAGATCCAGGGGGCTTGGATCCATAGAGATATATGGATCTTATAGAAGGAATTTTGGTGTGAGAATAAAATTAGATGGAGGCGGCGGGAGTCGAACCCGCGTCCGGAGATCCTACACAAGGGCTTCTACAGGCTTAGGTCAGGTTTTTATGTTCATTGCCAGATCCCCCCTGACCTGGGTCTCTGACAACTAGCCTTCTTTGAGTTTCGCTTCAAAGCCAGAAGGCGAGCTTTGAAGCTAGCCTGATGATTTTGCCACCTCTTCCAGACTATCAGGCATCATCCAGAAGAGGCGTGGCTGTCAATTAAGCAGCCATTGCGTATTCGTAACTTTCGTCGGCACTTAATTTTTTGCCGTGTGTTTTACGAGGCCTCACGGCACCTCGGCCTGCCACCCTTGCTTCGATATCCCCGTCGAAGCCGTTTCGCCCCCTTAAATAGTGAGGGGGATTTGTTATTTTATGAAAAAGAAAATAACAAATAGCGAGGGAGGGACTCGAACCCCCGACTCTGCGGATATGAGCCGCATGCTCTCACCAACTGAGCTACCTCGCCTTGACAAAAGAATATATAAAAATTTTTTTTGATTTTGGCAAGAGTTAATTTTTTTATTTTTTAAATTGATTTTTTCTTCACATATTGAAATAATAAACAGCATCTTAATTAT
>Ga0256842_1001473_pt1 | contig 18748 bp, 13 predicted proteins | sample 4559240metaG_FD_185973 | JGI IMG/M metagenome (GOLD analysis project Ga0256842, IMG submission 185973) | Hydrothermal vent microbial communities from Guaymas Basin, Mexico - 4559-240 | ecosystem: Environmental > Aquatic > Marine > Hydrothermal vents | place: Mexico: Guaymas Basin | collected...
TATATAAAAATTCAAGAAAAACATAGGTTAGATGTAAGAAAAAAGGCTGAAGAAAACAATAAATTACTATTAAAACTTTTACAGAAATCCACGCCAGCAAGCTCATAAGATTCAGCTATGGGATGAATGGTGTATGATTATTATTAAGCCTCTTCGAAAAATCCTTTTGAATAAGCTTATACGTTACTTGATTAGTAGATAGAATAATAATATAACCTATATCAAAATGCAATTGAGAAGATACAGATACAAGCTTAAGGTCAGAAGTTCGGTCAAAACTGCTCTTAACAGAAAGATAATAGATTCAGCATGGAGCACCTTTATCAGAATGCTTGAATACAAGTGCAGACAGGATGGACAGATATTACAGATATTTCTAAAAGTAGATCCCAGAAAGAGCAGTCAGACCTGTTCAGCTTGTGGTTTTGTTCATCCTAAGAATAGGAAAGGGAAAATCTTTTGCTGTCTGCACTGTGGCTACACTGATGATGCAGACATTAACGCTGCGAAAGTGATATTGCAAAGAGGGTTGGCTATCCTTAAAAGCTCTACCGCTGGGCTGGCGGGAAGTGACGCCCGTGGAGAGGGCACTGACGGCGGAACTGCCTTTGGGCAGTTCTACGAGTCATCCCTCGTTGAAGTGGGAATCCCACGGATTTAGTCGTGGGAGGGTCAAAAGATGGTAACAAATAAAATAAGAACAATTTTTTTAGAATTAATGGAATGGATAGAGAAAGAAGAGTATAAAGGATACGATCCGTATGATGCTTTAAATTGTAGTTTTTTAAATAAAATAACATCATTTCACCCCCTTGCTCAACAAATCATAATCCATATAATAAAAAATTTACCTTTTAACATAAGACCTTATTTAGGCATTGAAAAAAGTTATAATCCTACAGCATTTGCTTTATTTTTAGAGTCGTATTTGAATTATTATCAAATAACAAAAAATTCGTTTTTTCTTAATAAATGTAAGTTTTTTATAAATAGTTTAATTAAAATGTCATGTATAAATACAGAGAAAGAAATAGGATGGAGTAGAAATTTTAAATTTGTTACTGTAAAAGAAATACATAATAAAGATACACCTTTAACTTTTTTAAACGCTAAAGTTGGTTTGAGTCTGACAAAATATTATAAAATAACTAAAAATAAAAGAATATTAAATTTAATACATAATATAATTTATACTATACTAAAATATGGCAAAATTTATAATACAAACCAAGGTACTTTTATCGGCTATGCTGCAGTAAAAAAACCACGATTTATTTTTAATGTAAATGCCATATGTGCTGAACTTTTTTTGAAATATATATATTATGTAAAAGACAAATATATTGATCAATATAATATACAAAATATTTCTATAGATCTAATAGAGACTCTGTTAATGCATCAAAATACAAATGGAAGTTGGATTTATGGATATACTTTTGATTTTAAAGAATTAAACAATATTGATTTTCATCAAGGTTTTATTATAGATTCTTTATTAGAGATTAACAAATTAAATTTAATTAATAAAAGTAATATTGAAAAATCTTATTTCAAAGGGTTAATTTTTATGGTTAAAAACCAAATAGATGAAAAGGGTTTTTTTAAATGGAGATATCCTCAAAAATATCCGATTGATATTCATAATCAAGCACAAGGAATAATATCTTTATCAAAATATAAAGGTAAAAAATTTGATTCTTTATTAAAGAATATTGTAAATTATACTATTAAATTTTTTTGGGATGAAAGAAAAAAATATTTTTATTATCAAAAAAAATTATTTTATACAATAAAAATACCTTATATAAGATGGTCTGAAGCTTGGATGCTTTATGCTTTAAGTGAGTTATTATTACATAAGGAATATTTATGTGCGGAATTTTAGGAACCGTTAATATCGATTTTAATAAAGAAATTCTGGACTTGCTGAAACACCGTGGACCTGATGACTGGGGTATTGAAGAAGTTAAATATGAAAATTTTTTTGTAAAATTTGGACATAGAAGATTATCTATTCTTGATTTATCTCCAAAAGGTCATCAGCCAATGTACTCTTATGATAAAAATTTTTTAATAGTTTATAATGGAGAAATATATAATCATTTAGAACTAAGAAAAAATATCAAAAACATTCCTTTTTGTGGTCATTCTGATACAGAAACGGTAATTAATTATATCTCATTGTTTGGAATAGATAGTGTTAAAAATTTTAATGGAATCTTTGCTTTTAGTGTCTTGAATATAAAAAATCAAAAAATTTATTTAGTAAGAGATAGATTTGGTGTTAAACCTCTTTATTATTATATTAATTCAAATAAATTTATTTTTTCTTCAGAATTAAGGCCTATTAAAAAGTTAATTAATACAAAGTTAAATCTAAAGAATTTAGCTACTCTTTTAAAGCTAAGATATTTACCTGCTCCTTTGACATTATATGAAAATGTTTTTAAGTTGAGACCTGGTCATATATTAGAATATAATTTGATTACAACGCAAATGAAAATTTATCCTTTTATTTCGCCAGTTGGAGTTAATACTAGAATAAAGTTTAAAGAAGCATTAGAAATATATGGTAATTTCTTTGCACAAGCTATAAAAAAACAATTACTGTCTGATGTCGAAATAGGAATTTTATTAAGCGGAGGTATTGATTCTGCATTAGTTGCATATTTTGCACAAAAATATTCAAATAAACCAATTAAAACATTTACAGTTGGATTTTTTGAAAAAGATGAAGCAAATGAAATAGAAGAGGCAAGTGTAACTTCTAAAATTATAGGCACAGAACATTATGATGTAAAAATAACTGAACATGATTTTGAAAAAATTTTTGAGAAGTGTGTAATGATTGTAGAAGAACCATTGGGGACTACTTCTATTATTCCTATGTATTATTTAAGCCGATTAGTTAGTAAATATTTAAAAGTAGTTTTAACTGGACAAGGAGCTGATGAGCCTTTAGGAGGATATACTAGGTATTTAGGGGAAATGTTTATTAGCAAACTGCCAAATAGTTTGTTGAGGCTGATAAAACCATTTAGTTCTTTTATTAAGAATGAAAGTTTCCATAGATTAATAATGGTAAATGGGAAAGATATTATTAAAAGATTTGAACAGATTTATGCCTTGTTTTACGATAATGAGATAATTAACTTGATTGGTATAAAAGACAACCAGAGTTATGAATTGATAAAATATTTTTATGATTTATTAGAAGGATATAGGAAAGATAATGTAAATGCTATGCTTTCTAATGATCTTAGAATGAATTTGCCTGATGACTTGCTTTTATATACAGATAAAATAACAATGCATTTTTCTGTAGAGGCAAGAGTTCCTATTCTTGATAATCATTTAGTGGAGTTTTTAGAAAGCTTACCAATAGAATATAAAATAAAATTTTGGCAAAAAAAATATATTCACAAGAAATTTGCTGAAAAAATTTTGCCAAAAAGAATAGTATATAGATCTAAAAAGGGGTTTAAGTCTCCAACTAAAAAATGGTTAAAAGGACAAAAAGGATATTATTTTAAATTATTATTGACTGATCTTAAATCAAAATTTTCCAATGTCTTCGATCCAAAAGCAGTAAGTAGAATATTTGATCTGCATTTTTCTGGTAAAAGAAACATGGAAAGACAATTATTTACATTGATTTCTTTATATTTTTGGTTTGAAAATGAATAAACGCAGAAATTAAAAATTCTTTTCAAAAGAACTTTATATTGTTTTTATATTATTTTGATTTGAGAAGAGAGATAAAAAATGAGAAAATATGAAAGAAAAATAGTTATAAGGATGGAATATGCCAAAGAGATTAAATATTCTCAACAGCTGGGTTGATGATATTACAAAAGAGGAATGTCTAAAAAAAATCGAGAAATTTGTAAAATCTAGTTACAGCAGGAGAGTCCATACAATTTTTGCATCAAATCCAGAAAAAATCTTTTCTGTCCCTAAACATCCTCTTGTTTATGAAGAAATTAAAAATGCTGATATACTCCTTCCAGATGGAATAGGTGTTGTTTTAGCAGTAAGATTTCTTTACGGAATTAAGATAAGTAGGCTTCCTGGCGCTGATATGATGGAAGAAATATGTAAATTAGCAGCTAAAAAAGGATATAAAGTATTTATATATGGTGCAAAGGAAGAAGTAAATAAAAAGGCTGTGGATATTCTTATAAAGAGATATCAAGGGTTAAATATTGTTGGAAGATCTCATGGTTACGTGAAAGAAAAAGATATGGAGAATTTGATAGAAAAAATAAATAACTCAAAAGCAGAGATTCTTTTTGTTGCTTTAGGTTCTCCAAGGCAGGAAAAATGGATTGCTGAATATAAAAATAGGTTAAATACAGTAAAAGTATGCCAAGGGATAGGAGGCACTCTTGATACTATCGCAGGAAATGTAAAAAGAGCTCCTGTTTTTTGGCAAAAGCTAAATCTTGAATGGTTTTATAGGCTTTTATTAGAACCTAAAAGAATAAAAAGACAAAAAGTGCTTCCTGTTTTTTTATTTCTGATATTAAAGGAAAAAGTGAGATTGGTGTATGCTTCAAAAAAATAAATTTAAAATTTTTTGTATTGTTAGTATTGTTCTATTAATAGTAGCTCTCTATTTTGGCTGTTTATCATGGCTTTTTTTTGTAGATTTAAGAAGAGGAGATTATAACTATGGTTATTTAATTCCCTTAATAAGTGGATATCTTATATGGGAAAAAAGAAAACAATTGAAAAGCATACCCTCTGCTCCTTCGTGGAAGGGAATTATACTTGTTTTTTTAGGGATTGTCCTTTTTTGGTTTGGAGAACTTGCAGGTGAATTTTATTCACAATATGTATCTTTATGGCTGATAATAGTTGGTCTTGTTTGGTGTTTTATCGGATGGAAGAAGATAAAAATTATATTTTTCTCATTAATTATTCTGCTTTTCATGTTTCCTCTTCCCCAGTTTATAACCAATAGGCTTACACTAAAGCTAAAACTTATATCTTCTGAGTTGAGTGTGTTATTTCTCCACTTTTTAAATATTCCAGCTTATAGAGAAGGGAATATAATTGATCTTGGTTTTACTAAGTTACAAGTAGCAGATGCTTGTAGTGGTCTTAGATATTTTTTCCCTTTGTTAGTAATGGGAATTATAATGGTTTATTTCTACAGGGAAAAATTATGGAAGAAAATAATAATTGTAATTTCCACAATACCCTTATCTATAATAACAAATTCTTTTAGGATTGCAATTACAGCAATTTTATATGGAAGATTTGGACAAAAAGTAGCGGAAGGTTTTTTGCATGAATTTTCTGGATGGGTTATTTTTATTTTCAATATATTGCTGATAATGGCTGAAATGTGGTTTTTAAAAAATATTATTCCTCTTAAAATACCTGAGACACAAGAAAGCCAAAAACCTGTAGAAAATAGTAATATTAAAATTAAAGAGCAAAAAATTATACCTTTATCTTTTTGTATTTTATTTTTGGTGATATTTTCTATAAATGTTTGTATCAAATTTTCTTTGAAATTATCTCAGAACCAAATCCCTATAAAAAAGCAGTTATCAACTTTTCCTTTAGTAATTGATGGATGGAGAGGGAAACATGAGTTTTTAACTCAAAATTTAATTAAGGCATTAGATCTTTCCGATTATGTTATTATAAATTATGAAAATAAAAAAGGAAAAGTTATAAATTTTTATGTTGCATATTATGAAAGCCAAACAAAAGGCAAATCTATTCATCCTCCAAGAACCTGTCTTACAGGAAGTGGATGGGTTTTGAAAGAAGATAGTACGATAGCTCTAAGTTTACCAAATAAAAGTAAAATTGTTGTGAGAAGATTATATATGGAAAAAATGGGTAGTCGTCAACTATGTTACTACTGGTTTTATATCAGAGGAAGGGTAATTAGTGACGCTTATCATTTGAAGCTGTATAACTTTATTGACTCTATAATAAGACACAGAACAGATGGAGCTCTTATAAGAGTAATTACACCTGTTTATGAATATGAAGATGTAAAAGATGCAGATATTAGATTGAAAAAGTTTATAAAAAGAATATATCCTGTATTATTAGGATATTTGCCAAGTTAAATATGACATTATTAATAACATGACATTATTAACAATAGCGATATTTTCTTCTCTATTTTTAACTCTGTGCCTTATCCCAATTCTATCTAAGATTGCTCCTTTTATAGGCGCAATAGATGTTCCTGATAAAAGAAAAATTCACACAAAACCAATACCACGAATTGGTGGATTAGCTATGAGTATAGCTATTTTTGTGACTTTAATTTTTTCATTCCATTTAAACAGCTTTACAAAAGCTTTTTTGATAAGTTCTTTTATAATTGTTGTTTTTGGGTTAATAGATGACATTAAAAATTTAGATTATAAATTAAAATTCTGTGCTCAGATTATCGCTTGTTTAATAATTATTTACTATGGGAAAGTAAATATTATTTCCGTAGGAGATATTCTGTCCGATGGAATGTATTTAAATAAATTTAGCTCGTTTTTATTTACTGTTTTTGTCATTGTAGGAGTTACAAATGCTATTAACCTTGCTGATGGGCTTGATGGACTTGCAGCTGGTATCTGTTTTCTTTCTTTTCTTTGCATTGGATACTTAGCATATCAAGTAAAAGCATATGATATATTTATAATTTCTATTGTTATTGCTTCCGCAATATTTGGTTTTTTGCGATTTAATACATATCCTGCAAGTGTGTTTATGGGTGACGCTGGAAGTCAATTGCTTGGTTTTTCAGGGGCAGTGCTTTCAATCAAGCTTACTCAACAAAGCTTGATCTTAAGCTCAACTCTTCCTTTACTGATATTTGGTTTTCCAATACTTGATACTCTTTCTGTAATGGCACAAAGAATTTATGAAAGAAGATCTCCATTTAAACCTGATAAAAATCATTTTCATCATAAGCTATTAAAAATAGGATTATATCATACAGAAGCAGTTACCCTTATTTACTTTATTCATTCTCTTCTTATTGCTATTGCTGCTTTACTTTATTTTATTTCGGATAAAGTAATATTTTTCTTTTATATTATTTTCTGTTTAGTTATTTTAATAGGATTTTTTATTGTTGACAAATATAAACTTACAATTAAACGTTACAAATTAATTGTTAACATAAAAGATAAGTTAAAAATCCTAAAGGAGAAATCTCTTCCTATAATGATCTGTTTTTTTTTGCTTAGGATTGTTTTTTATTTAATTATTATCTTCATGAGTTTAACTTTAAAGTCTATTCCTAAGTATGTTTTTTACATTGCTATATTTTTATTAATTGGAGTTTGCACTAACTTTGTTTGGAAAAAATATTCATTTTTATTTAGCAAACTCATTAAGGTATTTATATATATTTTAATTCCTGTTTTAGTATATTTTTCTCAGAATTCTATATCCCTTGCCTTTGGATATAAAATATCTTATGAATTACTTTATATCTTTTGTATAATACTTGCAGTTCTAACACTAAAGTTGACTCGACGAAAAAAAGGCTTTAAAATAGTTCCTACTGACTATTTAGTAACTTTTATAATTTTAGTAAACCTTGTTTTAAGTAAAACAGAATTGAAGATTTTCTTTTGTAATACAGTAATTTTATTTTATGTGCTTGAGATATTATTAGGAGAACTGAGAGGAGAATTAAAAGAAATATATTTTATATTAATAATATGTGCTATAATTTTGATAAAAAGTTATTTTGTGAAGTGATCCAAAATTTTTGGATATGTTATAAATTCATCATAAAAATAAATAAGGGGGCTTATGGAAATAAGAAAGAAGAGATACACAGCACAGTTCAAAGCAAAGGTAGCTGAAGCAGCAAAGAGAGATAAAAACATTACATAAGATCTATATTTTCGAAAACTGCTTTATGGATGAGTATATGTGTGTTAAGGCTATGGAAAAGATGGAGCTGAAGGAGCTAAAAAGAAAGGTTGCAGTACGAACAAAAAAAGGGTAATTTATGGTATAAATATTGAGATTGAGTATTTCATTGTTGACATAATAAAAGGAGGGTCCAATGAAAAGGATAACATTATTAACTTTTATTATTTTTGATTTGTTTCTTATTTTTAAAACAAACTCAAGTTTTTCCCAGGCCACCCATGATTATCTAATTGCTCCTGCAGATGTATTGGAAATATCTATTTGGGGAGAAGAGGAACTTATAAAGCAAATTGTAGTTCGACCAGATGGAAAGATTTCTTTTCCTCTTGTAGGAGATATAGAAGTAGCAGGAAAGACTACTATGCAGGTAAAAAAGGAGATAGAAAAAAAGATAAGAGAGTATATACCTGATGCAATAGCATCTGTAATAGTGGCTCAACTTGGAAGTCTTCAGTATTATGTGGTTGGAAAAGTGGCAAAACCAGGGGTTTATAATGTGTCAAAACCAATTACAGTACTACAAGCACTTGCACTTGCAGGAGGTCTTACACCCTTTGCAAAACAGGATAAAATATTAATTATTAGATATCATGACAAAAAAACAATAAAAATCCCTTTTAATTATAAAGAAGTCAAAAAAGGAGATCATCTTGAACAGAATATCCTACTTCAGAGAGGGGATGTGGTTCTTGTTCCATAGAATACTCCTGTTTTTAATGATACTTTTAGTATTTTCTTCTACCTGTTTTACTGCGGATTGGTCATTTAATCCGGAGTTGGACATCTCAAGTGGCTATAATAGTAATGTTTTTTTTACCTCTAAAAACAAAATAACAGACTATGAAACAATATTTACTCCAAAAGCATATATAATTGGCAGGACAGAAAGAACAGAGCTAAAAACTGATCTTTCAGTTATTATAGAAAAATATTTTGAACATTCAAATCTTGACATGGTAAATTCAGACAATACGATAACTTTGACTTATCAGGCAACTCCGAGGTTTTCTACATCAATTTCAACATTTTTTAAAAAAGATGACACTCTTACCACAGAACTTAAAAGGGCAGGATTAGCAGAAGTAAGAAAAGATCGTTTTAAATATGGATTTGATTTTTCAGGCACTTATTTTTTTAGTGATAAGTTTAGTATGCAAGTGTCAGGAGGCGGACAATTTAATGTTTATCCAGATGGGCCTTATCCTGATCTTGATCTGTGGCAAGCAAGTATAAATAACACGTATCAATTTAATACAAAATATAGTATTGGTTTTTTGGTTAATTTTACAGATGCCCAGTTTGAAGAAAGTGGAGAAATAAAAACAGCATCAGGATATCTCTTTTTAAGAAGGGATTTAACTGAAAAGACATATATTACAGGTGGAATTGGTTATAGATACACTAAGACAGAATATGAAGTAACTACATTAAGGCTTTTTATTAATCCAGAAAATCCTAATATTGGGATATTTATCCCTATCACAGAAAAAGAAACATCTGAAGATACAGGTCTTATTTATACCTTTTCATTAAATAATGACTGGACTTCTCGTTTTTCTACAATACTTGAGGTATCAAAAGAGCATTATAATTCAATAGACGCAAGAAGTATTGATCATACATATATCAGGGCTAAGTTTAAATATAAACTTACAGAAAGAGCTCATATAAATTATACCTTGTCCTATGACACCAACGATTATGAAGAAACAAAATATCTACCTGAAGAAACAAGAGACTATATACGCATTATGCCTTATTTCAGTTATAATATTACAAAAAATTTGGTTCTTATTTTAAGAAGTTCCTATGAGTATAGTAATTCTGAAATAGGGGATATCTCTTATAGTAGAAACAGATTTAAAACATTTTTTATGGTTAAATATAGGTGGGAAAGATTATTTTCAAGTTATTAACTAACCTTACGCAAACGCATGAAAACATACCTAAGTAGTAGAGTTAGCTATATAAATAGCTATTATGTGTAGTATTCTATGTATTATGTATATAGATGGTCAAAACTATTCCTATTAAAAGGAGAGCTTTATGGAAGAAAGACAAACAAGCCAGGATTTTTCAAAGATAAAACAGATTATTTTAAGAAGAAAATGGTGGCTTATTATTCCTTTTTTTACAATTATTTCTTTATCCATTTTAATAGCATTTCTTCTTCCTAACATGTATGAGTCAAGTGCTATAATTTTGATAAAAAGCAGGCAAGTACCCAATGATCTTATACCTTCTACTGTTACAAGTTATGCAGACCAAAGGATCCAGGCAATTACGCAGGAAATTATGTCAAGATCAAGGATCATGAATCTTGTAAAAAAATATGACTTACTACCAGATAAAAGAAATAAGCTTACTGTTGACCAGATTGTACAAGAAATAATTGATAGAATTCATGTAGAACCAATCACTGCTGAAATTCACAGTGGCACATCTTATGGAAGACCCGCTGTTCTTACTATAGCATTTAAAATATCTTATCAAGATGAAAATCCAAAGAAAGCTCAACTCGTAACAAATGAAATAGCATCGTTTTATTTAGAAAAGAACCTTGAATCTGTAAAAGAACGCGCAAAGGAAACAACCAGATTTTTGGAAGAACAGCTAAAAGAAGTAAAAAATCAGATTAAAGAGCTTGAGAATAAAATTGCAGAATATAGAAAAAAACATCTTGAAGAGCTACCCGAATTTTCTACACTGAATATGCAAAAACTGGAAAAACTAAACTATGATTTATCCAATATAAATATGCAGCTAAGATCTTTGGAAGAACAAAAAGCTGTGCTTGAAAATAAACTTGCCTTACTTGATCCATATGCAGGAAGCAGTCAAAAAATACTGAGTCCAGAGGAAAGACTTCAGCAGACAAGACTTGAACTTTCTGAGCTTCTCTCAAAGTATTCAGAAAAACATCCTCTTGTTTTGGCAAAGAAAAAAGAAGTGGCTCTTCTTGAAAAACAGGTAAAAGGCATAAGAAATCTTACTGAACTCAATTCCAAACTGCATGAGCTTGAGTTAAAACTTTCTGAACTAAAGGCAAAATATTCTGAAAAACATCCTGCAGTAAAGGCTGTAAAAAGACAGATAAAGGAATTAAAATCTCAGATTGCTAAATTTAAAAATCGAATTGGATATGAAAAAGAGCAACTGCGGGATGCTACAAATCCTGCTTATATTCAAATAAAAAGTGATCTTGACAAAATCAAAGTTTCTATTTCTTCTTTAAAATCAGAAAAGGCAAGAATTGACAAACAGATAAAAGAAATCTACAAGAAACTTCATGCTATGCCGGAGGTAGCAAAGAAATATAATGAATTACGACTTGATTATGAAAATGCAAAGGTTCATTATAATGAGCTTCAAAAAAAACTTATGGTAGCAAAGGTAGCAAAAAATCTTCAGGAAGATCAGCTTGGAGAGAAGTTTGAAATAATAGAGCCTGCTTTTCTTCCTGAAGAACCTTGTAAACCAAATAGAACAGCTATATGTTTGATAGGCTTTGTTCTCGCTGTAGGAGCTTCTGTAGGTTGTGCTTCAGTTGCAGAGTATGCGGATAAAAAGGTATATGAAGCAGAAACAGTTGAAAAGTTGACCCAATCTGAAGTCTTAGCAGCTATTCCAAGAATATATACCGACGGGGAAAGAAAAAAAATAAAAAAGAAGAGAATTTTGATTTTATCAGCAGTTATAATGGTAATTGTTTCAGCAATATTTATTTTTCATTTTTTTGTGATGGATCTATGGGTTTTTTGGGCAAAACTTAATAGATTTATACAATCAAGGATCTAAGGAGTAAAAAAATGAGTAAGATTAAAAAAGCACTTGAAAGGTTAAAGTCAGAGACTCAATTAAAAGAAATAAAGGAAGAAAAAGGAGAAAGAAAAGAAGCAATATCAGAAAAATTAGATAAAATTGTTTATACAAAGACAAAAGTAATTCATGTAGATCCTGAAAAATTAAAGGAAAATAAAATAGTTGCTATTGATGAAGAAGATCCTCTTATAGACCAATTTAAAGTTTTAAGGACGAGAATTCTTAATAGAACAAGAGCAGAAGGTAAAAAAACAATTCAAGTAAGTGGATTTGGAATAAATGAAGGAAAAAGTATTATCGCATCAAATCTTGCTATAGCAATGGCGAAAGAAACGCGGCAAACAACTCTTCTTGTAGATCTTGATCTTAGAAATCCATCTATACATAAACTGTTTTGTCTTGGAGATGTAAAAGGACTTAAAGATTATTTTGAAAATGATATTCCATTAGAAGAACTTTTTATTAATCCCGGGATACCCAAGTTTACTATACTTCCTGCTGGTGGAAAAATAAGAGGTGCTCCAGAAATATTAGGATCAACTAAGATGGAAAACTTGGTTAAAGAGCTAATAGAAAGATATCCTGATAGATATATTATATTTGACACTCCAGGAATGAGTATCTGTCCAGATCCTCTTATAGTTTCAGAATACATGGATGCTATTCTCCTTGTTGCAAGGGTTAGAGTAACAGATCAAGATGCAATCAAGTCCGTAATGAAAATAGTGCCTCAGGAAAAACTTTTAGGAATAGTCTTAAACGACTTTATATGGGCAGATGAAATTGTGTCTTACTATAAGTATAAATATTATTATATGTAAATAAATATAAAGCAGACACGATGAATAATGTATGAAAAATTCTTTGGTTTAAAAAAAAGGCCTTTTGTTCTCACTCCTGATCCAGAATTTCTCTATCTCAGTAAAATCCACGACTTAGCATTAACCCATTTAGAATATGGAATAATGAATAACGCAGGCTTTATTGCAGTTACTGGAGATGTAGGCTCAGGAAAAACAACACTTATTAAGTACTTGTTTGAGAAAATAAAAGATATTCTTGACTTAGCCATGATATTCAACACAAACTTAGATCCTCAGGCACTTTTAGAACTCTTAGTAAAGGAATTTGAACTTCAGCCTCCGTCAAGCAAAAAGAGTGATCTCTTTGACACACTTGCAGATCATTTTATTGCCCAGTACTCAAAAGGAAAAAGATGTGTAATCATAGTAGATGAAGCCCAAAACTTACCTTTTGAATCATTTGAAGAACTCAGGATGCTTTCAAACATTGAAATAGGAACTGATTTTATATTGCAGATAATTCTTGTAGGTCAACCTGAGCTAAAAGAAAGATTAGCTCATCCTTCACTTTCACAACTTGCTCAAAGGATTTCAGTTTATTTTCATATATCTCCTCTCCCCTTAAATGAAGTAGAAGATTACATAAACCATAGACTGCGGGTTGCTGGTTATAAAGGAAATAAGCCTCTTTTTGAGAAAGAAGCAATAAACTATATTGCAGAGTTTTCAAAGGGTATCCCAAGGATAATTAATCTTATTTGTGATACTGCACTTGTATATGCATTTGCAGATGAGATCCATCATATTACCTTAGACATTGTGGAAAAGGCTGTGTCAGATAATGAACTTCTTGTGTCACTAACTCACGAGAAAGAAGAAAAATCAGAACAAAAATTAGATATAAAAGAAGGTGATAAAAATACAATTCCTGAGTCAACTCCTGAATCAGATTTAATCTCAGATATAAAAGATGCTTATTTGAAACTTTTTGGCAGGATAGAAGCAGTTGAGATGAGATTAAAAGCTATAGAAGACCTTGAAAAAGATAGGATTTCTGAAGTCCTTTATGATATGCTTAAAAAAGAAAGGGAAAGAAATATAGAATTAGAAAAAGAAGTTCTTCTTCTTAAAGAAGAATTAAAGGAATTTGAAGCTGAAGTTTACAAGCTGGAAAAAAGAGAAAGCAAACAAAAGAAAAAGATAAAGAAATCAAGAAAAATATGGGAGGTGTTTAGTCTTGGAAAAGAAAAAGCTTAGTTTAATTGTTTTGTTGATTTTTACTATTTTTTTAGGCTGCCTAAGTTTAGGTTGCACGAGTAAAGAAAAAAGAATAGAAGAATTTATATCTGATGGTCAGAAGTATATGCAAAAAGGCGAGTATAAAAAGGCTATCCTTGAATTTAAAAATGCAGTCCAGCTTGATCCAAAAAATCCAAGAGCATTGTTTTTTCTAGGTAAAGCATATTTGGCTATTAAAGAGGTTAGAAAAGCATACTCAAGCTTTTTAAGAGTTATAGAAATAGATCCAAATTATGATGATGCAAGGGTTGAGCTTGCCTCTCTTCTTGTTAAATTCGCAAGACAGCCAGATGAAGCCCTTAAGCATCTTGAAAAGATAAAAGATCAAAAAAAATATGAGCCAAGAATAAACATAATTAAAGGCAGGGCCTTTATTGTTAAGGGAGAATACAAAAAGGCGGTAGATATATTGTTAAAAGCAAAAGATTCCGATAAAAACAAGCAAATTCAGATGCTTCTTTGTCTTTGTTACAATAAGCTCAAAGATTTTGACAAAATGATAGAATGCGTAAAGAGATGGAGAAATATAGATAAAAAAGATCCGGGCTCTTATATATTTTTGGCTCAATATTGGTCACAAAAAGGAGAAAAGGAGAAAGCACTGAAAGAACTGAATGAGATGGTAAAAACCAATTCATCTGATGAACTTAAACTTTTTTATGCTTTAAGTCTTGAAAAACTTGGTTTTATAAAAAATGCCCAGACAGCATTTGATGAACTTCCTTCAAAACCAGATTTTCTAAGAGAAAAAGCTAAATTTTACTTTAGACACAAAAAGATAAAAGAAGCAGAAGCTATATTAAAAGAGCTTATAAAAAAAGATCCAAAAGATGTTTTATCTGTAATTGTTCTTTCAGAAATTCTTTTTAAAACAGGAAGGCCTGAGCTTGCTTATAAAAAGATAGATCAGACCTTACATAAGGTAAAAAATAAAAAAGACAAAGAAAAACTTCTTTTTGAAAAGGCAAGGCTAAAAGTTTTTCAAGGAAAATTAGACGAAGCAAAAAAATTGTGTCAAAGCATTCTTAAAGAAGATCAGGCAATGTTAGATGCTCATTTTCTTCTCGGAAAAATCCTTTTTTATGAAGGAAAGCTTGATGATGCTGAGGTTCATCTATATCAAGTAGCAGTCTCGATGCCAAACAATGTAGAAGCTCAGATCTTTCTTTCAAGGTGTCAGTTTCTAAATAAAAAGCCATCTATGGCAGAAGATACCCTTAAAAATGCCCTTTCAAGAATGCCAAAAGATCAAAGACTTAGGCTTGAGCTTGTTCGTTTTTACTTAAAAAGAAAAAGATATAAAGATGCAATAAAGGTGCTTGAAAAAGGTATTTCTATGGATCCAAAAAACATATCTTTTCTTAAGACAAAAGGTGAGATAGAACTTTTTATAAAGGAATATGAAAAAGCAAAAGAGGATTTTGAAAAAATAGTAAACCTTAAACCAGACTATGCTCTGGGATTTATGGAACTTGGAAGATTGTATCTTATAAAGAAAGAATATGACTTGGCTCTTGACTATTTCAAAAAAGCTTATGCCAAAAAGGACGGTATAAATGCCTTTCCCATGATTATAGAGGCCTATCTCCGAAAAAAAGACTTATCTTCAGCTATAAAATTCTGCCAAGAAGAGATAAAAAAGATGCCAAATTCAGCAATACCTTATTATTTCTTAGGCAGGATATATTTAATTAAAAAAGATATAAAAGCAGCTAAGGATATGTTTTTAAAAGCAAACAGTCTTGCACCAAACTGGCAAGAGCCATATAGAGCCATTGCATCTATTTATCTTATACAAGGGAAGGTTGATCAGGCAATAGCAGAGCTTGAAAAGACATTTAAAAAAAGACCAGCTCTTCATATTGGCATAGCTCTTGCTATGCTATATGAGTATAAAAAAGATTTCAAAAAAACAGAGGATATATACCGCTACTTACTTAAACTGTATCCAAATAATTCTGTCCTCTTAAATAACATTGCATACTTTTATGCAGAGCATTCCTTTGGAAAGGAAAAGCTAAAAAAAGCAAGGAGGCTTATTGCACAGGCACTTTCAAGATCTCCGGATAATCCCGACTTTCTCGATACAGCAGCATGGATAGAATACAAACTTAAAAATTTCAATATTGCCTGGGCATACATACAAGATGCAGTAAGAAATTCTAATAAAGATATAATTTATCTTCATACTGCAATGATAGCATATAAGCTTGGAGAAAAAGAAGAAGCAGAGAAATATTTAAATATTGCTATTCAAAGCATAAATCCAGAAATAAGAAAGAAAGCTATTGAATTAAAAGAAATATTAAAAAAATAACAAAAGATAAAAAATTTGAGTCTGTTCGAAATATTTTTTGAACAGACTTATAAGAGGTATTTGGGATAGACCTCATTCATGTCCTTATATACATTGGGTGTCTAAATGGGAATTTTAAGTAACTTATAGTTATCCGCCCTTATGCGGATAACTATAAGTAAAGTAATAAATTGTTAAGAGCGTTTATCTAGAGATAGATAAAAATTTTTGCTGATATTGTGCAAAGATTAAGTCAGTATTACAACAAAGCCATATTAAAGAAAGTAAAATCTGCAATGTTTGTATGGTGCAATATCTCTCTTTCATAAGTAAAATGATATTCTTCTCAGCCAAGAAGTTAGTAACTAATAGCTTCCTATCGAAAATTTATAAGATGAATGCATAATCGGTATTGGTATTACACTTATAGTTATCCGCAATTGCAGGGATAACTATAAATAGATTAGCCGTGGATATAAAGACAAAGGACGAGCTATAAAGCTGTGGTTTTAAGCTGCAGTTGTTTTTAGGAACCATGTTACTAAGCTAAGATATATTAAAAGACCAAGTATATCATTGGTAGTTGCTACAAAAGGCCCTGTAGCAAAAGCAGGATCAATGTTCATCTTATACAGAACAACAGGAACAGCAGCTCCAATAAATCCTGCATTTAATATAATGATCATAAGAGCACAGGCAACCACACCCCCTAGATGCCAATTGGATATCCACACAGACACTACAGTACCTAGTAGAATCCCCAAAATCATGCCTATGAGAAGAGATGATTTAATTTCGACTAAGATTCTCTTCCCTAAGCTGAGCACACTTATATCCCCTGTGACAAGCCCTCTTACTACAATAATTGCTGCCTGCTGACTTGTTGCTCCTCCCAATGCCATAATAACAGGGAAGAAGAAGGATAGAGCTATAATTTTTTGAATAGAGGCCTCAAATCTATTTATTACAATCGCAGAGACCAGTTCTCCTATGAAGGAGATGATGAGCCACGGAAGTCTTGCTTTGGTTATCTTAAACGGAGATTCCTCTGCTATTTCATGATCTACTATACCTGCCATTATTGAAAGGTCTTCATCTACCTCTTCTTCTATGACATCTATGATGTCATCGTATGTGATTCTTCCTATAAGTCTGTTGTTTTCATCTACTACAGGAATGCTTACCAGATCGTACTTCTTAAATAGTCTTGCTACTTCTTCTTGGTCAGCATATACATTTACAAAGATTACATCAGGATTCATTATCTCTTTTATCTTTTTTTCTGGAGATTCGAGCAATAAATCTTTTATAGAAACAACTCCTACAAGTTTTCCTTCGTTATCAACAACCCATATGTGATAGAGATTTTCAATTTCATCTTTTTTCTGCTTTATTTCTTCTATAGCATCTTTTATGGTGGCATCTGCTTTGACAGCTACAAATTCCAACGCCATAATGCCACCTGCTGTGTCTTCTGGATATGGGAGCAGTTTTTTAAGCTCTTCTGATACCTCTTCTTCCACAGACTCTATTATCTGTTTTGCTCTGTCCTCTGGCAGGTAACCAACCAAGTCTGCTGCATCGTCAGAATCAAGGGCTTCTACGATCTCAGATAGTGACTCATTATCCATTTTTTCAATTATGCTTTCCTGAATCGGTGGCTCCACTTCCATCAGCACTTCACCTGCACCATCAGGTTCAAGGATTTTGAATATAAACATCCTTTCTTCTGAATCTAAGTGCTCTATAAGGTCAGCGACATCTGCGGGTTTCATGGAGTATATGATCTCCTTTAGTTCCTGCACATTATTTTTGCTTATAAGTTCCTTTATTTCCTCGATCAGATCTTCAGTGAGGGTTATCCTTTTTTTATCACTAGTGGACATAAAAAACCTCTCCTAAGAGCCGAAAACCCTTTTTTGTAATCTTTTTGTAAGGTATTCATTCTGACTACCAGATGTATCAAAATATAGCTAAATTGTTATACATCTGGTAATCAGAAGAATCAACCTTGCTTAAAGTCGATTCCGCTATCCCGCAACACTCACACGCCTTCTTAAAATTTACTCCTTCGTGTCCTATAAGATTAAGAAATATAAGCCCTACTTAGTATTGCCTTCTTTCTCAGCCTTTAATCTGTCTTTTATCTATTTTACATTCTTAATCTTAACACGTTCCCCTCTCATAGTATCTTTATTATATCAAATTTTGCGGAAAACTATAAATCCTATTGAATATATTTAGCATAAAAAGAGTGCTTTCTTTAGTTTTTGTGAGAAACTCGGAGGAAATGAAAAAGGTTATATCACAAGCTTGGAATAAGTTATGTAAAAAAATAAGTTTTGCCAAAAGCTGGATAGAAAAATTTTTAAAAGGCACCAAGTATTATATGGAATTATGCGGATAACTATAAATTGCCATCAAACTAAATACCAATGGTGAAAGTATTGCTTTTAAACCAACTACTTTGAGATTTCTAACTACTTGCCCAAAAAGCCATCGAGTGATAGGATAAAGTCGGGACGCCATCGTAAAATACCTCCTATTTAATAGGATTAAAGGTTTTTTACCCCCAGGAGGAGGCGTCCCATTCTTTATAATTAAT
>Ga0256842_1001474_pt1 | contig 18746 bp, 16 predicted proteins | sample 4559240metaG_FD_185973 | JGI IMG/M metagenome (GOLD analysis project Ga0256842, IMG submission 185973) | Hydrothermal vent microbial communities from Guaymas Basin, Mexico - 4559-240 | ecosystem: Environmental > Aquatic > Marine > Hydrothermal vents | place: Mexico: Guaymas Basin | collected...
TAGCTTGGAATCGAAAACGCAAGAGCCGTTCCCCATCCATAGTGCATTCCCTCTCCAAGACCCGAAGTGTAATTCGCCGCAAGAGTCTTTCCAAGCGTGAAAATAACAGCATCAACAACTCCCCAGCAGGTAACCCAGATGAAAAGTCCAAGAACAACTGATAAAGCACGCCCTGCAATGGGAGTTACGGCAAAAAGAAGAACAAAGGGAGAAATCGCTATTGCAAAAGCTCTCAGAGTCTCCTTGAGAACAATAATCCACGAATTTGCATGCTCACCAAGACCCCAGAATGAGGACATGGTCTGAGAGGTTGCAATGAGAGCAAGAGCTGAATTCGGTGAATCCTCAAGAACAACCCTCTGAAGGAGCCTGCTGAGAAGATAGGAGTGAAGAGCATAATCAATACCGGGCGGTGTCACCCCAAGCTGATTGGACATTTTTTTTAAAATATCCTTAACAAGGGTTCTGCACCTTCCAAGAGAACCAACATCAGCTGCATAACCCGCTGTCACACAGGCTGCCTTGACGACTTCATACGCAATGGTGCCCGGATTGCTGAGTTTAAGCTCCGCATTAAGAACGTTCGTAAGATAATCTCCGGCATCCTTACAGCTCACACCATCCTCCATATGTCCATCCGAATGCCATATCTTCGTGTACACAGCCGGATTCTTTGCAAGTGATATCATTGTGTCGGGATCAAGCTGACCGCTCAGCAGCTTCTGGGTGTTGATTGTTGTTCCACCGCTTCTCTGTATCTCAAAAAGAACGCAGTCCTTTATATACTGCTGATACGTCTGAAAAACGTAATTTTTCGTCGCCGAAAGTGCCTCCATATCCCATACCGAGTGAATCTTCTTCAGCACGTCATAACCCACACCACCGGCATTGTAAATATATCTTTCCGATGGATCTATGGCGGTCGTATCCACTATGTCAATGAAAACACGCTCAATCTTATTTGTTAATCCAGCAGTCATTGCAAGAATTTTCGGTATATTGTCAACCCGATAGGGACCCCTCTGCAGAACCTCATCGTATATTACAAGGCTGTCCTTTGGAAAAATAAAAACACTTCCCACAACCATTCCGATTCCAACGGGAACCATCCAGTTTCTCAGAATGTCCACTCTGCTGCCGGTTGCTGCCCTGAGAACGGTTGTATAAAGAACGATAATTGCTCCGAGAACAACAGCCGATGTGAGAAGTGTCTCAAAAGCAGCATCACTGAAAATCAGGGAAACATTTTTCCACGCATCAACCGCCGCATTGTAACCCCCATACACACGATACTCCCAGGCAGCCCACGCATGGGAAATCCCTGCTATCAGGGTAAAAAAGAAAAGATAGAGCAAAACCCCAAACCTTCCTCTCATAAACCTCCACTACGTTCCAAGAAGATATGACGAAACATCAGCTCCAAGTTTCTGCAAAACTATACGGGAGATTTCCCTCTGATACTCAAGCATCTTTACAGAAACATCAAGAGACTTCTGTGCCTCGTTCAGAGCTTCCATGTAAAGATCTTCCATGATCTTGTGATATTTAACAATATTCTCGTTCATCTCCTTCAGCCCTTCCCTCAGTGTGGCTATCTGTGGACACTCCTGTTCATCACTCGGGGATGAAATGTGGGAGATAAAGATCTGCCCCTCTGAAAGAATGTACTTCATCAACAGATTGTAAATTCCATACGCAACAACCGGAGAAACCCCCTGATAAAGAGAAGGCTCTTTTGCTGATGCTGCAACATTCAGAACATACTCAATGGGAATCGGACTGAGAGAGGCGTATTTTATATACTCACTAGGAGGATTTCTCCGATTGACTTTTGCATTGTATGCCTGATGCAGTATGTTCGTTATGTTGTTGAGAAACGTCACGTTCTTCACAGTCTTTCTTCCGTTGACATCCATCAGAACAAGTTCAAGCTGGCCCAGTCCCTTCTTGAGGTCTGAAATTCCAACAACGGGCTGTATGTACGTAAAGGTCGGAGTCTCTTCACCACCTGTAACAACCACATCACCTGTCATCGCCCTCACGGCTTTAACAAGCTCAACCGGTGCACCCATCACGTCGCCGACCCAGGCAAGAAAACTACCCTTATTCCATATCTTCCGAACCTCAGCAGGACATTCCTGAAGAAGCTCCTGCTTCTTGGTTTCATCATACTTTTCTGTTTCTATATCTTCCTTTCTTCCCTCATAGAAAAAGCCTCTGTAACCCTCACGTACCTGTTTTGCCACATTCTGAACTTTTTCCCATAAGGTGGAACCCTCAACATTCTCCACCATGAGAGGCTGTAAGAGTTTACATTCGTCAAATTGCAACTGGTTCAGAATGTCAACCACGTCTTCAACCCACTTCATCTCGTCCGCAAGACTTGATGAAAGCGTCTTTAAAGCAAGATTAAATGCAACAACGGGTGCCGCCTGAACAAGGTTCTGAAGCTTCTGAACAAGATAATCAGGATTCACAAAAGAAAATCCTCCCAGGAAAAGGTCTATACCACCACACCCTCCCCTTACTCTCGGTAGCTCCAGCGTCACAAGCGGAAATCTTTCCCCAACTCCTGTCCGTGCTGAAAAAGAACCAAAGGTGAGATAACCTCTTTTCTGTGCTTCAAAGTAGTTGGGAGACGAAGTCGTGTGTTGCTCAAACCAGTCATCAAGCCAATCTGCTCTCACACTGGTTACAAAAACCAGATTTAAAATCATTAAAAAAACCAGAAATATCAAACCCCTTCTCTCTGAACACACTTTTTCCACCCCACCCCGTGATTTTTTTATTTATTTAGCCAAAAGACGAAAAAAAGGTCCTTTATGGAAAAAAACAGCTATCTTTCCGGGATAATCTCAGAGGTCAGAATGTTATGCAACACCCACCTTGCATCTTCCACTATCACGTAAATATAGCGGGCAGAATACAGATTTTTCCCGCTTTCACCCTGATAGGGTAGAATCAGTACCCTCACGATTTTTGGAGGCATAATGACAGGTGTCTGAGGGTCTTTCAAAAGTCTGGTAAGCACATCGTACAGACTCTCAACATACTGCCTTTCAGCAGGGGAAAGGAGTAAATAGTCCCTCACATAGGTGCTCTCTTTCTTTTGCTGATCGCTTTTTTTCCCCTCTTCCCGCTTTTTTTCCTCAGAAAAAGCCTCCCTCGCAAGATTGTAGTCTTTTATTTTATCCTGCTGTAAACTCTCCCTGTATGCCTCAGGTATACCCACACACTTTCCCTTCTCGGGCTGAGGACATGAAAACTCAGACTCATAGGGATTAACAGCCTTTCCACATCCAGCCACAAGAAGACAGAACATAAACAGCACGAATATATATCCTCTCATACCACACCTCCACTATTTGTAAGCCTCATAGTTTTTTAACTCAAGCCATGTTCCCTCACTTATCACAAGTGTTACATTCCTTGTTGCAAGAATTTCAACAACAGGAATGGTTTGCCTTGCAAGGTCAAGGTAAAACTTCTGTATCTCCTCAGCTGCCTGGGATACACCTCCTCCTATCGCAGCTTTTGCCACCTTGCTTGTTCTGGGAACTATCAGCGTACCTTCAGGAGAAGACGTGTAGTCGTAGGCCTGATACCCGAAAGCCCTTCCAATACCGGAAGCAAGCCCTGCAAGAAGTGCCCTTGCAACGACTGCCCCCATCTTGCTAACAACCCTTCCTCTGAGCCCTATCTTTCCGTCATTATCCACAACAAATCCCTTCACCCTCTGGTCAATAACCGCCTTCCCCTTCCTATCAATACAGGAAAGACTCACAAGCCTTATATCCGCCCTTTCAGTTGCAAGATTTCCCAGAGCCTCCCCTATAACGAAACACCCTTTAAGATTTGCCTTCACCCTGTTTGGAAGCACTGCAGGAGCCTTAATCCGGAATAAACAGGGAACAGGATTTCCTCTTCCCTTCCTTATCGCCGGTGCATCCAATCCTGAAAGAAGGGTCGCCTCCATAAAGGAAGGGGGCAGATAATATTTTTTTTTAACCACTCTCTCTTTCTTTGCCTTTCCGCCCTCCTTCTTTCCGGTTTCAACAACTGCTATGTCTCCCACAACCATCACCTGAGGGCCGGAAGGAGGAGCTTTCTTACCTTTCACCGCAGGCAATCTTCTCGATACCGCAGGTTTTTCGGGAGGAGGAGGTGGAGGTGGAACACGAACAGATACTTTTTTCGGTTTTTTCTCCTTTCCTTCCTCCCCTTCCCTGGCTGCTATCTCTTTTTCCTTCTTTTTCAGTTCTTCCTTCAGCCTTTCAAGCTCCTTCTTCAGCTCCTCATACCGCTTCATTGACTCCACATAATAACTTCTTTTAAGCAAATCAGTCTCAAGCGTGATTTCCTTTGTCTCTGCTTTTTTCTCCTCTTTTTTCTCAACACGGTGCCCCCGCGTTGAAATATAGGCAAGATAAGATACAAGCACGATAAACACGACAACAGCAACAGCGACAAACCTTTTTCTTTCCTCAGGAGAAAGACTTTCCCACTTCTTCCTCAGCCTTTCCTTCACTTCCTCCAGTGCCATTTCTATACATCCCCCTGCCTTTTTTCTATTATTAGCAGAACCGCCTTTTCTCCCTTTTTAAGCTTCAGCCTGTCAAGGGATACCGCAAGCGGTCTTGCGGTGAGCTCCTTTTTGAGAAACATCCTTTCGTTCAAATCAACAAAAAGCTTTTCTCCGTTGTAGGTGATTTCAAAAAAGGAAACCTGAATACCCTCACCCTCAAGCACATAGGTACCCTTCTTATCAATGACAAGATTTTTGTAAAGGTGAAACTTTTTCTCATCCTTTATAAACTCAGCATTGAGAGGAACGTTTCCCGTAAAAAACTCCTTCACGATACGGGCAAGCTTCTCCTCATAGCTCAATTCTTTATTTTCCTCAAGACGCTCCTTTATCTCCGCCTCCTTATCCTCAAGATAAACGAGAACCGAAGGTATCCTTTTTGGAACGGCAATAATCGGAAATACCTTACCATTGCACACAACATGTATATCAACAGGAGTTGTGGAATATTCAACTTTTTCCTTTTCACCTTCAACCACCTTTCTCACCTGAAACTTCACGAAAACGTTTCTTCCAAGAACCTTCACCTTCACACCCTTCTCCTCGGAATAAACAACATCCTGAACATCAACGGGGCAGACAATTCTGTTAATGTCAACATTTGACATGTTAATCATCGTGGTTTTTTCAGGAGTTACAACATAATACACCCCGGAAACAACCTTTCCCTCCTTGAGCTCCTCCTCACTCACCGGAAGCCTGTAAATTTTCTCCTTTTCAGAAACCTTCTCCTCGGTTTCAGAGATCTTTTCTTCAGCCCTGTGAGTCTCAGCTGCAGGAGCTGCAGAAAACGCAGAACCCCCTTCTGAGAGAGGACACATGTTTCCCTTAAGCTCCCTGCACCTGTTGAGAGCTTCTTCCTCACCTACACCTGCCCTGAGTGGCTCCTTCTTAAAACGTAGCTCCTCCCCAGGCACCGGAAAACCCTGTAGCTCTCTAACAAATGCCGACTTCGGTATCCTCTGCACGGTTTCATTCCCGGCATAACACGGAATGGCTGCAATCAGAAGAATAAATAAAATCCATACCATCCTCATTTCCTTTCCCTCCTATAATCCACAGTTTTTTACACACTCCCTGAAACCCGTGAGCATGAACTTTCCATGGCGAACGTCATAGCTCAGAATGTAACGCCTCAGGCTGTCGGAAATGAACTTCTTGTCCTTTGTCCACTGGTAGAGATACCCCGTTACCAGTATCTTCTTTTTTGCCGGGTTGTACTTTATACCGGTGACGTGAAACGAAGAGGTAACACCTGTGCTTTTCACATCCTCGGCAAGACTTGTGAAAGTTTTCTTGTACTCAGGATAGACATCAGGAGTGAAAAGCTCAAGCAGTTTTGTGAACTGCCACTCAACGTTCTGCGGAGTGTAGCTGAGAGCGTAATACACCACAAGTTTTGTCATCTCCTCAATGTACGCCTCATCAGCTTTCTCCGAACTTACAGCAACCTTCCTTGAAAGACCAACAGGAACAAGAATAACCTTCTGCATCTTCACAACATGAATAATTACCAGGGAACTTGAAATGAGAGCAAGACACAGCAGAAAAATGAAAAAGCGAAGAAATCTATTCTGCTGTTTCAGATATACCTTTTCCTCAAGATAATCCTTCAGCATTTCACACCACCTTTTTATTCGTTAAATTTATCCTCAAAAAACGTTGGAAGTCCCTTAAGCTTTACAAGCCCCGTTGCATAAAGAAGATGCCTCAGGTATCCCCTTGGCAGTTTTCTTTTCAAAGAAGCATAACCAAATACAAACGGTATGATAAGTATCCAAAACTTCCCTCCAAAACACAATGCCAGAATCAGGGCAAGTACAAGCAGTACAAGATCATCCTCCTCAAAAAAGAGCACCTGATACGGTCTGTGAAGGTACTGAAAAACCCTCACTCTGCCTGTGCCACTTCCCTCCTTCATTTTCCATTCACCTCAACGACAACCTTTCTGTTAAGACACAGGGCATTGCTTCTGTCCTTCACCTCGCCCATTCCCTTAACCCCCACAACCCTCACCCCTTCCTCCCTGAGCATCCTTGCGACCTCCTCCGCCCTCTTCAGTGAAAGCTTTTTATTGTATGCATCAGAACCTATGGGACACGCATATCCGTATACCCTTGCAGTAAGTTTTTCCCCCATCACGGTTTTTAGCTCTCTTATTCTCCTTACAAGAAACTGCCTCTGCTTTTCGGGAAGTCTATAGCTGTCAAAATCAAAATAAACAACAATCCTTTCAATCCCGGGCTTTTTCTTTTTACCCTTTAACTGAATCACTCCGTTGCTGGAGGAAATGCTTTTCCCCTTTTTCATCCTCTCACTCACCTTTACGGAAAGAGGAAGAAAATATCGCCTGGACACATGCTGTGGTTTGATCTCCTCAGGGAAAATCCTTCTGGCATTTCTGTCAATAATCAGAACACAAACATAAGCCCAGTCAGCCACATTGTCCTCATATACCCTGTTTAAATCATACTCACGCTCAACCACCGCTGTTTCCGCCCTGCAGAAGACAGGTATCACAATAACACAAATGAAAAACCACAGTACTTTTTTCAAGTTAACCCTCCTTTTCTTTTTCTATATTTTAGAAATCCCGTGTTACTATCTGGGAGCACTAACAGGATAGTTCAGAAACTTTTCAGCAAATTCCTTCAATCTCTCATTGCCAGAGGTCTTACCCAGCACAAAAAGATGATAGAAAAAACTGACATCCCCGTAGGATACAAAAGCCTTCCCCATCTTCGTTTCAGGAAGACCTTCAGAATAACCCACCTCCGGAATAACTCCCCTTACATAAACCACTGCTGGTACTTCCTTTATGTCAAACCTTCTGAATAAAAACGGATCTATCTGAAAACGAACAGGATATACCCTGCACCTCTCTCCTGAACTGAGACACTCTGGATCTCTAACAACGGCACTGTAAATCCACTCAACAGTAGGGCGTATAAACCTGAGACCCTTCACTCCTCCCCTCAGAACAAAAATCACGTTTTCTGATTTTAACCTTGACGCATCCTTCACATAAGTTCTCACCGTATCAAGAGGTATGCTTGAAGATACAAAAACATACACCCTTTCATCCTCATGTAATAAACCTCCTTTTCTTACACTCCCTTTCTGATGAACTTTCTTTTGAAAGCGAGAAACTCCAGAATAAACAGAAAACTCTTTACTAATTTCCTCTTTCATGTTTTCCACTTTCTTGTGAAACCTATCACCTGTAACATAACCCTTAATCTCACGCAAACTCTTTTTTACCTCTGCCAACTTCTCCTTCTCTATCCTTGTAAACACCCCCTTCTTTTCCAGGTCCCTGTAAAATCCCTCATAAGCAAGTTCACCCACTCTCTCAAGCATCGATTCCAGTGAACCACCTCCTGCAACAGGTACAGACTTCCACAATTTTCCCTTATAGTATATCTCAAGAACATCCTTCCCTTTCAGCTCTTCAGCTGGTATCTCAACCCTGGCAATGGAAAAGCCATACCTCTTTTCAGAGGAACAATTCACACGATCTTCAACGTAAACCCTGTTACCTTTTACTTCCGAAACGTGTACACAGCTGTCAGGTAAAGGAATAAAAAAAGAAAGATTTTTTCCCTGAGCAGTTGAAAAACAGAATACCAGCAGAAATACAATTACAGAACCTGCAGAAATCCACTTCATCACTGTGTTGAAGAAGGAACAATCTTTGTTCCCAGGCAGCACTTTACGCGTCTGAAAACCATCCAGCTGAAGTTGTCAGGTGAGTCTTCTCTGGTCCCGAAAGCGGGATTCTTATTAGCTTCCCACAGAAGCTGGGAACGTCCTATAACCACAAAAGGACCTTTTTTTGGTTTAAGAAGGTGCATTTTGTAGTGAGACTTAATCCACACGGGTGTCAGCTGAGCATAACACACATCCACTCCCGGGTCCCATAACAACCCCATCCTTGCCTGTCTGTATATGGCCCTTGCTGCAATCTCCGCACTCCCCCTTATAATATTGGGAGAACTTGATGAACCTGCAAGTGGATAGGCACTGCCCCATGAACCAACACACCAGAAAAGAGAATCAATCGGATAATCCGCAAGAGCCCTTGCACTATCAGCTGAACAGGCAAGCTGTGCAACAGGATTGCCAAAAAGAATCGCCTCAGGATTCAACACATAGGAAAGAACATCATTGTTCCATAGAGGATCAACCTCACTCAGATATGCTATATCAAATCCCTCATGCAAACCACACGGCAGGTCAACAAAGAGGTCAAGAACATCAAGTGCATTGAAAAAATAGTAGTGAACATTGAAACTTGAATATGAGGTATATCCCTTGCCATACGTTGAGCTCGCAGCATTCTTGAGATTTTTACCGGGCTTTCCTGACGACATCTCCATTCCCAGAGTGGGAAAGCACCATGGTATTTTTGTTGTCTCCACAACACGGGCAGGCTCCCAGTAGGAAACCGTAAGACCAAACCTCCAGTTGTTACCCTCTTTGCAGAAACATACTATGGAATCAAGCTCGTCAGGATTTGTCTGCAACCCCTCACTTGCAGGATCATCATACACATCCCCTATCCCCTTTACCTCAACACCGGCAAGCTCAATCGGAAAAATACCCTCCCATCTGATATCAGTTATGGGATTTATAAAAGTTGCCCTGCAAAAACGCTCACCTGAAAAAGCATTTCCGTTAAGCAGATACAGAAAAACATATGCAGCGAAAAGAAAAATCCTCACCGAAATCACCTCCTCTTTTTCTCATTAAGAGTAGCTTCGGTAAAGGAACCATTTCCATAAACTCCTATCTCCTTCAAAATCATGGTTTCTCCATCCTGATAAATAATTGATGGAGTCTTTTCAATTGAAAAGTACCTCAAAATCTTCTCATCCCCGAGGTAAACAATCCTGCCCGTCAGCTTTGAAGCATCAAATACACTGCCTCTTGTGGTTATCAGAATTGTATCATATCTATCAAGCAGACCTGATTTTTTCAACCACTCAAGTTCCTTTTTCGAAGTGGAATCAAAGAAAACCAGAGTAAACGGAAACCTGACATACTCAAGTGGATTGAAGGTATATCCCTGAGGATAAATAACTCTTCCATTGTGGTCTTTTATATCAAAGGGAAGTTGAAACCTGATGCTGAGCCTGTACATCCTATCTCTGGTTGCTCTTCCAAGCTGATTGGAGACAGTTGTATGCTCCACAATATGCTTTCTCAGAAGCAAAAAGCGTCCGGCAAGATTGGCTCTTTTTACTCTCTCCATTATCTCCTCATACGCGTCTCTCTCAGAAATGGGATATGTTGTTCCATACTTACCAGTGACTACCAGATCAGTAGGGTTCTCTCCTGAACCTGAGCCATGGAAAGCAAAAAGAAAAACTATGATGAAAAACAGAAAAAACACTGTTATCCTTCTCATACCGCAATTAGAAGTTCTGCATTGATTTCTCAAAAATCTCTCTCATCTGTGGCTCGACGTTTCTTCTGATGTTACGCTGAATGTCAGCAACGTATTCAGAAAAATCTATCCTTCCAAAGTCAATTGACTGAAATTCCTCAGGTGTAAACCCTCTGCAATTTGGATGTTTGGCACTTCCCCATCCACCCGAAGGACCGAAACTTGAAAGCTGGGGCCTTCCCTGTTCGTGAATTATTCTTGCAAGCTTGGAATTGAAACAGCAGTAAACCTTTGCCTTCTGAACACAACCAACAAGAGGAAGTTTTTTAATACACTTTTTACCCACATAATGACAGTAACCTGATTCCTTGTATGTGGAGGTCAGGATATCCTGTTTATCACAGCTTCCAGCAAAAAGAGACATACCGAGATTCAGTGCCGCAAGTGCAATACCCCATCCGGAGGCAAGATTCATGGTGTAAAGAATTGACTGTGCCACGAGATCAACCGCTGCGGAAAGCACGGGATCATCTATTGCTTTCGTGAGTGCCATTGTAACAATCTGAGCTGCAAGCTGGGGAGCATAATGATCCAGATATGAATCAACGTACTGAGGATACGTCTCTGAAAAGTCTCCAACCTGATAGGTATAGTCCCCCACCTTCTCAGCAATTCCTCTGTTTTCCACAAGGTCTTTCCATACCTCTGCCTCCGTGCCTCTAGCAGTACCCAGAAAGTTACCGGAAGCATCAAAAAGATGAACTTCATCACCCACAATTGATACTGTTTTTACAGAATTCAAAAACTGAGCTTTCTTGACAAGATCAAGGCATATATAAACAGCCTTTATTGCATCTCCAAGCATCATTCCTGTTGAACCCGTTGAATCATAAAGCTTTCCCTGAGCTTCGTCACAACAATTGTGAAAACCCGTCTGCAACCCTGAAGGTCTGCACCTCATCTTCTTGCCGTTGAAAATAAATATAGTACCAACACACGCACCCTCCTCATTGTACCCGGTATCATCCTCATAACCAGAAGGAGGTTCGTCCCCTCCTTCAGCCTCCTGTATCTCACTACAGGAATAAGGAGAACATTTCCATTCACCATCAACCTCCACACATGCAGAATTCTCATAAGGACAGGCAAGACAGTCATCCGTTACCGTACCCTCAGGACACGTAGCAGTATAATCACTGGTTTCACACTTTCCTGTGGAGGCATTATACATTCCTCCATCAGGACAACATGGCGTATAACCCACATTAACACAGGTGTGCCATGTACTTCTTCCTACATTGGGAGGGTAATAATACAGGCAGTAGGTCGCTCCATTCACATAAAACTCAAGGGTATTTCCTCCCCTTATCCCATGTGTAATACACCCACCTGGAGCAATACAAGTACTGTATGCTGTATTCCCCGTATTCGGATAATAAACTGACAAACAGAAGGGATCATTGCTTTCCGGCTGTGTATAAACCTCAACAACCTCATTTGACGGCAGTGTGTGGGTATCACAGTAGTCGTTTATTGTACAATCCTCAATGGGAGAAGCCTCACACTTCCCGCTTGTTTCATTGTAAGTATAACCTGAAGGACAATTTATCTCCTTATCCTGTGGGACACATTCCACAGCATCAAGTGGACAGAAGTACCCATCATCTACAGGAACACATTTTGCAATCTCCTCTTCTGAAAGGTCACCATCATTGTTTTTGTCGCTTCCACACCACATCCCCGAAAGAGATACAGGTTCACCTCCAACATTCTCAATCTCCACAGGTTTACATTGCTTGCTCTCCGTATCATAAACATACTCTCCCTCACAATAAGGATAAGCAACACATTTTTGCAAAAGTGAATTGTACAGGTACTTATCAGGACACTTACCAAACTGATCAATAGGTTCCGCTACACAATACCCGTAATAAGAATCAAATACCCCCGGCGTGTGACACTTTGGAGAGGGTGAAGATGCATAACCCACCGGAATGTAACCAAAAGTCATATAGATAACAAAGAAAAACAGAACAATACAGGAAATAGTTCTGTTACGCAATTTCCTCAATTCACTCATCTTCCCACCTTAGAAGGACTTCTCCACCCCGGAAGAACATATAAAATCACTTCCGGCGAGCCTCATTGCCTGCAGGGCAATACTGGCTTCCGTAAAAAACGAATGACAGCTACAGTCCTCAACTATTTTTTCACCGGAATTCACAGGACACACATAAGTTCCTTCTGCATTCAAACTGCACGGACGATAAATAAAAACCTTTCTTGAATCATCGCTGAGATTCATGTTTACACGAACATCTTTGCCTATACCAGGAGCTTCCACCTTACATACATATTCACACTCTTCACTCTCCCTGCCGAAATTATCAGCAACATTCACCTCCAAAGATGGATAAGTAACCCACACTTCACCCTCTTTCCTGATATCAGTATAGGTGATGACACCAGTTGAAGGATTGAACGTTGAAGTGGTATAAACCTTCTCCAGACGTTTTTCAGCACCGCTTAACTCTGCTCCTCCTTCTCTGCACTTGTACTTTCTTTCAACAAGCCAGTGGGTGTTACATATAACCTTATCACAAACCGTTTCACACTTCGTCAAAGGATAAAGCCCTGTTCTCATTCCCTCTTTAACCGTTAAAACCCCATCCACCTTCTCCTCCCAGAGAACACATTGACTGTCATTCTCCAGAGTCTCACATCCATTTTCAATGTGATCCCCTGTAATGTAACACCCCTTGAAAGGCTTACTCAGATAAAAATAAATTTGCACAGGACGACACCCTGCAGTCACTCCATGTCCTCCACCCATGCCCCCGGCACGGACTTCCAGGGTGTTCATAACCGATTCACTTGAAGATGGAGGAGGAATCAATAAATCCTTGTTTAAGGTCACCCAGTGATGAGGAGCTGCAGAACAACACCCGCATCCATCATCACCCGCCTCTGAATCACCATATCCCTGTCCCCCTGCATACTTCCCGTTCAGGTAAAACTTTACGTATCCATCATCATCAAAACACGGATAGGGTCCTGTTGTATCCGTTCTCCAGTGTCCTTTTATCTCAGAGATGATTTCATAAAAATCAGGAGTCATCTCAAACTCAACTTTTGAATAACCGCTTCCTCCATGTTCCTGATGAACACCAATTTCGAAATAAACACACTTTTCACCACACGTATAAGGACCCGGTATTCCTCCCCTGCAGTCTCTTGCTCTTGAAAAAAGCTCCGATAAATCATACCTTCTCGTATCTACTATTCTCCTTATAGTACACGTCTTTTCCTCAACAAATTCGTTCATATTACTTGCCGTCCTTTCAACCAGGTATGTAGGTGATTCAGGATTTTCTACCTCAGTCAGGTAAAGAGAGGAAGCGTCGTTCTGCATGGTATACGGATTCTCCAGATAATTGCTTAATTCTTTCACCTGAGAGGATCCCCCTGCTACAAAACAGCTGGAAAGAGACTGAGCATAAAACTTCAACGCCGTGCCATCAAGTACACTGGAAGATACGGCAAAAGATGGATCCACCTTCTGAAACTCCTGAACTATAGCTCCTCCAAGCACACTGAGAATGTAATACATGTTCCTCCAGGCAAGGTTTTCCCCACAGGAATTATTGATACAGAAACACCCTCCAAGCTTGCTGAAAGAAACAGCTCTCTCCCCTAAAACACCACCATCATACACAAATTCATAAAAACCACAGTTGTTCCATGTTCCAAGCTCACATCTGATAAATCCATTCGCACACACTCCGGAAATACCATTGAAGGTAAATTCACTGTCCATCACTCCATCCCTGTCCCTGTCAAGAAATACCTTCACATTGATGTCTCCTGTAGACTGAGGCTGTGCAAGAATTGTCATAAACTCCTTTGCAGAAGGACAGAGTATCTGAACATTGAAAGACTCTGAACTGTCAACTGTATACATCGGAATATTGCTCAACAGGGGATTTACATATCTCTGCTTTATCACCCTTGCACTGCTCGCAGTACTCTTAAAAGACTGAAAAACACTCTCTGCCTTTTTCCCTGCATCATCAACTCCACCACCCCCTGAACACACCGCTACCCTGGTTATGAACAGAAGACACACAACAAGTGTTACCAGTCTTGAAACAACCATGTCCAGAATAGAGTTTCAATATTTTTTTTTAGCTTTTTAAAGACTACATAATGTAAGGACTTTTTAAATATGTCCAAGACAGAGTCCAGGATACCTTATCTCACCAAGACACTTCTCAACAGGAACATCACAAAAAATACATGGCTCAGTAACAACAAAGGAGGAAATGTACTCAAGCCTCTTTCCAGAAGAAAGAATGCTTTTTTCCCCTTCTGCTGGATATACTTCATAAAACTTCTCATAAGGATAACCAAGCTCTGATGGACCATGGATCACCACTCTGCCTTCAGGCAAAAGAAGCAGAGTGTTGATGATAGTTTTACCATCTGAATTGGGCAACCTCACCTCATCAAAATACCTGATAGCCCTGTAATAACTTTCTGACATGTGGGAAACAGGCATTGTAAACCTGATTATCCTTCTCCTGATGGATAAAGGAGCCTCCTCAGGTACAAAAAGCCTCAGAAGAGTTATTCTTTTAACACCAATTTCTTTCAAATACACGAAAACTTTCTCAACATTCGGAGAATCAGCAACAAGACAATCAGGAGGTTCACCAAAAAAATCAGCAAGGTTTTTCATGTTCATTTCCCACACCCTTTTCTTTTCTTCCTTTCCGGCAAACCTGAACTCATCACAGGACGAATAAATGGACACTTCATGATCCGCACAGAGCCTGATAAAGCTACCATCTACATCAATCAGATTGGTAACCACACCAACATATACGCCTGGAAAAAACTCCCTGATAGAGGAAAAAAGCTCCCTGAGATACTCCACACCAAGCAGGCTCACCTCTCCTCCAAAGATACTGACACTCTTCAACTCCGCTCCCTCCTCCTTCAACAGAGAAAGCACATGTCTGAGAAAGGAGATTTTCATTATTTTCCCCTTCCCCCTTACATGCGAAAAAAGGCAATAGTCACACAGCAGGTTACAGTCATAAAGAGGAACAATACCTAAGTCAGTAACCTGATAACTTACCATAGGTATTTACCCATCCATGTGGAGTTTCTTAAAAACTCAAGAAATTCTCCCTTTATGTCCCCCGGAATGATACCTGTACTCAAAAAATCCATCAGTGGTTTTAATCCAGGACACGTTGATTTATCTTCCTCTACTTTCGCAAGGGAGAAACATCCACCTCTACAGAAAAAATGATGTTCACATTCCAAACACTCAGGGCGAGTTAATTTCCACTGCATAAAAGAAATTCTCTCATCTGAAGCAAGAATTTCAGCAATGGTATCTGAATAAATATTGCCCAGAGGAGAAGATGAATAACAGAAACCCGAAAGATAAACCCCTCCACCAGGTGTAAATGCAAAACAATTATAACAAGGACCCCAACAATCAACCACTCCGCTTCCTATTCTGGCCTGGTGATAACTATGAGGTAAGTCCTTCCATGGATGTATGCTGAGAGGCTTCAACAAATCCTGAAAATATAAAAGCCCCATTATATAAAATGCCACTTCTTTTTTTGTGACATAGAGGTTATCTTTATTTTTCCATCCACTACCAATAGGACAAAAATGACTCATCATGTATTGAGCAGTCCCCATTTCCCTGGCAAACTCTAGAAGATCAAACTTTAACGCTCTTCTCGTTAAAGTTAAGGCAATCTTTACATCCACACCTGTTTCTACAACTCTGTGAAAATTTCTTTTCCATCTTTGCTCTGTTTTGCTGTCTGAAAACCTTACATCATAAGGATCATAAGATGCATCAACTTCTACATTATACTCCTGAAATATTTTCCCGAATCTATCGTTGTAGAAAAACAGGTTCGTGTTCACATTAATACGAACATTTTCCCCAAAACGAGAACGAATTACCTTCAGGTAGGTCTCAAGTTTCTTCGCTCCTAGGATGAGAGGTTCCCCTCCACTTAAAATGAGAAGCATTTCAGGTTCATTTACCATCTTTTTTATTTCCTCCACCTTATCAAGAACCACACTAAACTCATCAATACTCATTGATACTTTGCGTTTTCTAAGATCATCAGGTAAAAAGCAATGCTTACAATCAAAATTACAGGACAATGTAAGAAGAATAAAAGCTTCCATTACAGATTATCCTCTAAGAGACGTTTTATTATGTGACCGTATTTCTCTGAATAATTAACAAGTTTTTCAAAAAACCTCTGACATATTACCCTGTTAGCAACTGTGAGAGGCTGTCTTGGACATCCTCTGTGACAAAGGTGGGAATAATCGCACCCCTCGCATCCTGAAAAAACCTGTTCCGTTATAGATTGAAGTCGTTTGGGGTTAAAGAATATATCCTCCGCACTATCCCTGAAAACATTACCAAATGAAAATTCCTTCCCTGAGAAAACAAATGCCGGGCAGGAATAAACATCTCCATTACAATCAAGTGCAAGAGTATTTCCCATACAGTCACCTGCAAAACAGGAAGCACCTTTGTTAAACTTTGCCAGATAAAGCATCTGATCAAGAGGATTAATAAAAAGTGCTTCCTCTTTTTTACTACCTTTCCTATACCATCTGATTAAGTAATCCATATACCAATCAAGTAATGTATGCATAAAAATAAAATAGTCATCATCACTAACATACAACCTGTCCTTGTGTAAAACCCCCCTTCCCTGTAAGAGGAATCTCTCTATATGAATGTTGTTTATACCAAGAGATTTAAGATAAGTTACAATGCTATGGAACCTTTTTATACATCTTCCAGTTTCACCTGCTAAAGTCACATTTACTGTTATATGAACACCTCTTTCTACCAGAAACCTTACATTCCTTTCCCATATAAATTTGAATTTCAAGTAGGAACCACCTAACTGCCTGATACCAGGGTCAAATGAAGTGCCTACAAACCCATCAAAATAATTCTCTATCAAATCTACCGTTGAATCCTTAACCAGAGTTAGATTTGTCTGCAACTGAAACTCAAACTTACCGTGACAGGGGACTTTTTTCTTAATAGCTTCACATACCTGAATTATTCTATCTTCACCTACAAGAAGAGGTTCTCCTCCATGAAATATAAAAGCAAATTTTCCCTGCTCCTCCCTATAAGCATCAGTCTGCTTCAATACTTCAATAAAAGCTTCCACAGCTTCGATAGGTAAAACTTCAGGTTTTCTTACACTTTCTCTATCTCCATTAACAGAAGCTGCATAACAATGCAGACAGTTAAGATTACACGCATGTGTCATTATAAGATATATCAACACCGATAAGAAACCTCCTCAAGTGTGTTGAAAAATCTATCTGAATACTCTTTCATAAAATCACTTTTTGGTACAAAATATTCCTGTGTTTCATAATCTTTACCTTCTATCACGTACTCAAGTACCCTTTTATACCCCGGACATTCCTTATCCAGATATGAACCACCTTTCCAGAAGTACCATATAGTACACCCTCCCATACAGAAGTAGTTAAACTGACACGTTATACAGGGAAATGATGAACTCTTCTCCAGCTGAAACCCCATAAATAATGTCCTTGCAGGAGAATTGAATATGTCATGGATCGTGTCCTTATAGATATTTCCGCAAACAGGATAATTAAAACACCTATCACCTATCTCCACAGTTCCGTCTCTTTTGATAATAAACCTGTTCCAACAATCACCCCAACATTCTACCCTATATGGAATGTTATAAACCTTTCTCACTTCCGCAAACTCTTTCAACCCCTGATAGGAAGATATATGAATTTTCCTCCCCAGGGTTTTAAGAGCATATATAGCACAGTCAGAAACCTCCCATGGGGTAAGACCTATAACGTCAAAATACTTTTTTGCTCTACCCATGGGTAAAACAGGAGATAACCCAATCTCTTTAAGCCTCAATCTTGATACAAACTCTTCTAAAGGAAACTCAATTAAATAACGGGTTAAAGTCAACTCAACCGGAATCTCTTTACCTGCAATATCAAGAGCCATAAAGTTCTCGAGCCACTTTCTTTCAAAATCAAAAGAACACTTTAAAGATCTAATCACAGGATCAAATGATACAGCAAGAGTTATCATATTTTCTTCCATAAGTTTTTCAAACACCTTACGATTTGTAAGGTTTGTATTTAATGATATCCTGCAATTTTCCCCAAAACTTTCCTTCAGCTTCTCTGCAATTCTCAATATCACATCACTCCCAAGAAAAGTTGGTTCCCCTCCAGATATAATGAAACTATAAGTAGCAAATGATTCAGAACTCACATAATCTTTAAACTCCTTCAGTTTTGAGATTAACCTGTCTATTTCGTCAAGAGAGGGTTTATCTTTCTCATGAATACCACCAGATTCCGAAAAACAGTGCAAACATTTGAGATTACACACGCGTGAAAGCTCAAGTTCTATCTGAATATACATTTATATCTCCCTCTTTATATGGTACACTCTTTGCACTCTTCTGAATCACGAAATATGACCCACATAGGACCAAGATAATCAAGAAATGTCTTCGCAAATACATCAACACTCCTATTGTAAGAAGCTCCTAACTTATTGAAAAGATTTTCTATCATTGAACATTTCAAGTCGAAACCTATAAGGTTAGAAGTTATTTTCTGAATCACTTTGCTAAAAGGTTGAATTTCTATCCGTATATCAACATTTTTTAACCACAGATCAAACAAAGG
>Ga0256842_1001475_pt1 | contig 18736 bp, 17 predicted proteins | sample 4559240metaG_FD_185973 | JGI IMG/M metagenome (GOLD analysis project Ga0256842, IMG submission 185973) | Hydrothermal vent microbial communities from Guaymas Basin, Mexico - 4559-240 | ecosystem: Environmental > Aquatic > Marine > Hydrothermal vents | place: Mexico: Guaymas Basin | collected...
TGCCGTTCGCACTTTTTAGCAAAATTTGAGTGTTGCGTAAGCAAAAAGGAGCACGAAGCTGTCATATTTTTATCTTTGGAGTTTAGTATGAAACAACCCTGGGATAACACCAATCCAATTAAATAACATTGCTAAAGTGAAAAGTGGCGGGGTGAAAATGTAAAATATAAAACTTTAAATAACCTTAACAACCAATACACCAATGACAAATACACTAATATACCATTTAAGCTTAACAACTCAATAACCCTAATAACCTTAACAACTTAATTAACTTTACTAACCTTAAAAATTTTACTAACTTTAATAACTTTAAAACTAACAACCTAATAATTTGTCCATCTTCCTGTATTTATGGTGCCAGACACTATAAACACAGAAAAGCGAAGCGTTACCTTTCGATAACGCTTGCACCGCTTCTTACAATTTCAACGGGCTTGTATTTTTTAATGGCTTTTAAAAAGTTGTCGATTCTTACAGGCCTGTCAACTACACTAACGATGACGTGTTTTTCACCGACATTGCTTATACTTCCGTTATAACATCTCGCAAGAGCGTCAATATCGGCCAAATGGTTTTCAATAGGGAATTTAACCATTGCCATTTCTTTTTCAATAAAATCTTCACTTTCTATAACTTTATATACAGGAATCAATTTATGAAGCTGTTTTACAATTTGTTCAAACACCTTCGGGTCGCCTTCACTCACTATAGTCATTCTTGAAAATTCGCTGTTCGGAATAGGCGCCACGGTTAAAGAAGTGATGTTGTAACCGCGACCTGCGAACATATTTACTATTCTAGCAAGCACTCCGTGTTCGTTTTCCACTATTACAGATATTATTCTTTTCATTTGTCTTCCTTAAATATAAGCATATTTTTAAGCGGTGAATTAGGCGGCACCATAGGCAAAACATCTTCCCGTCTGTCTATCTGAACGTCTATAAACGCCACTTTTTTAGCTTCAAGCGCATCTTTTAGAGCTTTTTCAAACTCGTCTTTCGTTTTAACCCTAAAACCTATTCCGCCCATGCTTTCAGCCAACTTAACGAAATCAGGCTGAACATCGCTTAGGTCAGTTTCGCTTAATCTGTCGTCATAAAACATGGTCTGCCACTGCCTAACCATTCCCAGATAATTGTTATTTAAAATAATATTTATTACAGGAAGTTTATATTTATAGCCTGTAAGAATTTCCTGAATATTCATCATTATACTTCCGTCACCCGTAAAATTAACAACAACCCTCTCCCCGACAGCTCTCTTAGCACCTAAAGCAGCAGGGAATCCGAATCCCATAGTTCCAAGGCCGCCGCTTGTTAAAAGCTGTCTTGGATATGTAAACGGATAAAACTGAGCCGTCCACATCTGATGCTGTCCTACATCCGTTGAAATAACCGCGTCTTCAGGTACGATTTCTCCTGTTTTCTGAATGGCCCACTGAGGTTTGATAACGGAATCATCATCATTGTATTTAAGAGGATAAAGTTCTTGGTATCTGTTTAAAACACTTCTCCACTCCTCATATTTATCAGAATCTATTTCCTCAATCAAAAGCGGCAGCATATCTTCAAGAACATTTTTCAAATCACCAACTATTGGATATTTTGTTTTAACTACTTTTCCGATTTGACTGGGGTCAATATCTATATGAACAATATCAGCGTGTTTTGCAAATTCATCAAGTTTGCCCGTTACCCTGTCGTCAAACCTTGCACCTAATGACACAATTAAATCGGCATCGTTCATTGCCATATTTGCCGCATATGTCCCATGCATTCCCACCATTCCGAGCAAATAAGGACAGTCATATCTTAAAACGCCTCTTGCCATTAATGTTTCGACTGTAGGAATTTTAGTAAGTTTCACCATTTCCCTTACCAATTCGTAAGCACCGCTGATTACCGCACCTCCACCGACATACAGCACCGGTCTTTTTGCTCTTTTAATTGCGTCAACCGCTCTTTTTATAGCTCTTTTATTCCCTTTGTATGTAGGTTTGTATGTTATAAGTTCGATTTTTTCAGGATATTCAAACTTTGTCTTTGCAACCGTCACATCTTTAGGAATGTCTATGTGAACGGGTCCCGGCCTTCCGCTTCTTGCAAGATAAAACGCCTCTTTCATAATAAACGGCAAATCTTTTACATCTTTAACTAAAAAATTATGTTTGGTGATAGATCTTGTAACCCCCACAGCATCAACTTCCTGAAACGCATCCGTTCCTATTGCCGTAGTCGGAACCTGACCGGAAATAACAACCAAAGGAATGGAATCGGTATATGCAGTGGCTATGCCGGTTACGGCATTTGTAAGACCCGGTCCGCTTGTAACCATTGCAACCCCGACTTTGCCGCTTGCCCTTGCATATCCGTCCGCCATATGAACGGCACCCTGTTCATGTTTGGCAAGAATATGCTTAAAAGCGTTTTGTTTATATATTTCATCATACACATTCATTATAGCCCCGCCGGGATACCCGAAAACAACATCAACATTTTCTTTAATAAGACTTTCAATTACGATTTGAGCACCGGTCAATTTCATAAAAAAACCTTTTTGCCGGAATTATAACAAAATTAAACTTTATAATTCAGTGTTTTGTGTTAGGTTTTCAGTAATTTTTGTATTGGTTATTGGTATAATTAAGTTGTTAAGGTTATTAGGGTTTTTAAAGTTTTTGAGGTTTTTGAAGTTATTAGGGTTTTAAGTTGTTAATTCTCCCTCTACACCCCAAAAAATCTGACGATTTTTCGGGGACCCCTTTCTCAATTCTCCATTTTTAATTTACCTCTTTTCATCTTCTTTCACATTCACTAATCGCAACCCCTTCTCTGAGTCCGTCATCACATACTATACACTCTTTGTACTTTGCGAGTTTAAAAATTTCTCTGAAAATATATATTCCGCTTATTATCAAATCCCCTCTTCCGACACCCACAAGCTCTTCCCTTTTTTTCATTTCCATTTTCATCAGTTTATCAGCCCAGTAATCCAAATCCTCAAGTGTTATTTTTGTTCCGTTTACCTTGCTGCCGTCATAAGTCGAATAATTCATTCCGAGTTTTAAAGCGGCAAGTGTTGTAGGCGTTCCGCTGCTGGCTACAAAAATTTTAGGTTTTCTAAGTGTATTAAAAGCAAAATCTAAAAAGTTTTTAATATCTTTGGCTTTTTTCTTAACCGCCATTTTAATGACTTCAGGAGTTTTATGTCTTTGTGTTATTGTAACAATTCCAAGCTTAAAACTTTCACTTAAAACACTTTCTTTGTTTTTAACTGTAACTTCTGTACTGCCGCCGCCGATATCAATAAGCAAAAAATGATTGTAGTTAACATAATTACATTTCTCCAAACACTTTTCAACGGCAATTGCACTGTAATTCGCCTCGTCTTCAGAAGATATTACTTCAAATTCTATTCCGGTGGCCTCTTTTATTTTTTTTATAACCAAATCTCTGTTTTTGGCAATTCTTAATGCTTCCGTAGCAACGGCTTTAATTTTTTCATTTTCGGTTATCTTGAATCTTTGTTTCATATCTTTAATGGCATTTATTATCCTCTCAATAGCCTCATCCGTAATGCCTTGTGTTTTAACGAGATTATCAGCGGTTTTGACTATCCTTTCAAATTCATCTAATTTTGTATTTGTAGCGCAGTCATATTTTATCGCCCTTATAGTGTTACTGCCCAAATCTATAGCTATCACTCATTCTCCTTATTATATTTTTATTCCCTGATCTGTCCGTTTCCGTAAATCTTATATTTGTAAGTAGTCAAATCATCTATTCCCATAGGGCCTCTGGCGTGCAGTTTGTTGGTGGAAATTCCAACTTCCGCACCGAATCCAAACTCCCCTCCGTCTGTAAATCTCGTAGATGCATTTACATATACACATGCGCTGTCAACCCTGTTTAAAAATTCTTCACTGACAGAATAATTCTCAGTTATAATAGAATCACTGTGTCCTGAGCCGTATTTTTGTATATGCTCAATGGCTTCTTCCAAACCGTCGACTACTTTTACAGAGAGAATTTTATCCAAATATTCGGTATTCCAATCTTCTTGGGTTGCCCTTTTTGCGTCTATAATTTCAAGGGTTTCCTCACAGCCTCTGAGTTCAACACCCTCTTTCTCCATTTCTGTTTTAAGTTTGGGTAAAAAAATATCTTTAATTTCTTTATCCACGAGCAATGTTTCCACGGCATTACAAACCCCGGGTCTTTGTACTTTGGCATTTACACTGATTTTAACCGCTTCTTCAATATCGGCTTCTTTATGCACATAAATATGGCAAAGTCCTTTATCATGTTTTACAACCGGAACTTTTGAATTTTCACTAACAAATTTTATAAGTTTTTCACCCCCTCTTGGAATTATTAAATCTACATATTTATCTTCCTGTATCAGTTTATAAACACCTTCCCTTGAATAATCAGGAAGAAGTGAAACAGCCTCTTTTGGAAGATTATGATTTGTTAAAACATCCTGAAGAATATTGATAATTGCGATATTTGAATGCATTGCCTCCTTACCGCCTTTTAAAATACATGCATTTCCGCTCATAAAGCAAAGGCCTGCTGCATCACTTGTCACATTAGGCCTGCTTTCATAAATTATTCCTATTACTCCAATCGGAATTTTTACTTTTTCAATTCTAAGACCGTTGTCCAACACCCATCCCTCTATTATTTTTCCTACGGGGTCTTTTAACGCGGCAATTTCACGAAGGGCATCGGCCATTGAAGAAATTCTTTTTTCATTAAGATACAGCCTGTCTATTAAAGCTGAAGAGAGGTTGTTTTCTTTTGCGTATTCTAAATCTTTTATATTTTCATTAATTATTTCGGAAGCGTTTTTTTCTAAAGCGTCTGCCATCTCTTTTAAAACTTTTCTTTTGACTTCCCCTTTCAATGTCGCTGTTATCCTTGATGCTTCTTTTACTTTTTGTAACACTTCAGTCATAACTTTCCTTTTTTATTTATTATTTTATCAAATAAAAAAAAGAATAACAAGAATGCTGTATTTATGGTGAATTTATATTCATTCATATCGGTTTATTCTTATATTTCTTTTTCTTGTGTTACATTTTTACACGTTTTTGTTTTAGTGAATTTTGAATAAGTTACATTTTTTCCTTTTAAGCAATTATGCGTTATAATTCAGATAAAAAAGGATTAATTATGCCTTGTGACAAATTACAGGACTTAGTAATAATCGGAGCGGGTCCGGGAGGAATCGCCGCAGGTGTGGAAGCTAAAATCGCGGGATTAAACAAAGTGCTTATATTGGAAAAAGCTGATAATCATAATGATGTAATCAGAAAATTTTATAAACAAGGTAAAAGGGTTGACAAAGACTGGCAGGGTAAAAAATTCGAATTTAAAGGTAATGTAAGTTTTAAAGAAGGAACAAAAGAAGGTTATTTACAGCAAATCGACAATTATATAGAAAAATACGGTTTGAAAGATCACATACATTACAATCACCATATTTATGCCGTAAAACCTATTTGTAAAAATATTTTCGCCATAGCCAGTGATCACGAACTGGGAGCCGTTCTGGCCAAAAAAGTAATTATCGCAATAGGAAGAATGGGTAAACCGAACAAACCAAGTTACAAATTCCCCCCTAAAATAAAACCCAAACTTAATTTCAACCTTGATAAAGTTCAACCCGGAGAAAAAGTTTTAATCGTAGGGGGAGGTGACACTGCCGGAGAATATGCATACGGATTAGTCGATATGCATATTAACTGCGATGTTACATTAAATTACAGAAGAAATGAAATTACTAAAATGAACGCCGTAAACAAAAAAATAGTAATGGATTATGCAAAAGAAGGAAAATTAAAATTAAAATTAGGACTTGATATAGAAAATGTGGAGCCTTATGAAGAAGGAACCCCTCAACCGAGAATAAAAGTCAATTTCAAAGACGGTACAAGTGAAATTTATGACAGAGTCGTATATGCACTCGGAGGAACCACACCTGTAGATTTTCTTAAAAACGCAGGTATAGAACTTAACGAATGGAAAGAACCTATATACAATCCTGATACATTCGAAACCAACGTACCGGGATTATACGTTATAGGCGATGTGGCGGTAGGAAGCGGAAGCATTGCACTTGCTATGAATCACGCTTACTATGCCGTTAAAGACATAGCCTCCAAAATCTAATCTTCTTTTTTTTCTTTTCTTTTTTATATAAAAGTAACTATCACTCTATTAATTTAATTTAACATTAAAAATTTTTTATGCTAAAATTTATCATCATTTAAAAAGGATAAAAATGTCTGATCTTTATAAAAAAGCCGCCAAATTAATAAAACATTCCAAAAAAACGGTGGCGTTTACAGGAGCCGGTATTTCAGTTGAAAGCGGAATACCTACATTCAGGGGTCCTGATGGTCTTTGGAGCAAATATGAGCCCAAAATTCTTGACATTGACTATTTTACACTCAATCCCAAAGCGTCATGGGAAAAAATTAAAGAAATCTTTTATGATTATATGCAAAATATTAAGCCGAACAAAGCACATTATTTTTTAGCAGAACTTGAAAAAGAGAATTTGCTTGAAGCGGTGATAACTCAAAATATAGACAATCTTCATCAGGAAGCCGGAAGTAAAAACGTAATCGAATTTCACGGAACGGCAAAAAAACTTGTATGTATGAACTGCTTTAAAAAATACGATAAAGATGAAATAGATTTAAACGATTTACCGCCTCCCTGCCCCAAATGCTGGGCATTGCTTAAACCAGATTTTGTATTTTTTAAAGAACCCATCCCTAAAAAAGCACTTGAAAAATCACTTGAACTTGCTCAAAACTGTGATTTAATGCTTGTAATCGGAACCACCGGCGAAATTCAACCGGCAAGCCAAATTCCGATACTTGCAAAACAAAACAGTGCAAATATAATAGAAATAAATATAGAAAAATCAAACTATACCGATACGATTACGGATATCTTTTTACAAAACAAAGCCACTGTTGCTTCACAAAAAATAAAACAAAATTTAAAAGGCCAGTCATGAAAATAGCATTTCCTACTTCAAATAAAAAAACAATCTGCGAATTTATTCCGTTTTGTAAATATTTTTTAATTTATGACACCGAAACAAAAGAACAAAAAGTTATTGACAATCCTTTGTTTCAAACAGTTAAAGAGAAAAAAATAAAAAAAAGAGACTGCGGTGAAAACGGGCTTCACACGGGAGAAATAATACCGCCTTTCCTTAAAAGCCACGATGTTGAACTTTTAATTGCAAAAAAACTAGGCGAAGGAATGCTCGATAATCTCGAAATATACAATATTAAGTACACGCTTACGGACAGCAGTGAAATTTCAAAATTCATTTAACATAAAATCTTTAATACCAACCTGAATATCAAATCTTAAATTTACCTTATCTATTTCTTCTTTTTTTCTTTTCTTGACATATGTTCAAAAAAATTATATAATTTTATTGAGCATATGTTCAAGGAGTTAAAATGCCAAAACGAAGAAGGCGGAGAATAAGGGGAAACTTTAACAATATCTGTTTTAAACCCTGCGGTATGCCTACACACTCATTAGAAACAATTACACTTACAAAAGACGAACTAGAAGCCATAAGACTTGCCGATTTGGAAGGGCTTTACCAAGAAGATGCGGCAAATAAAATGGAAGTGTCACGTCCTACATTCGGGAGAATATTAAATGCCGCCAGAGCAAAAATTGCTGATGCTATAATTAATGGAAAATCTATAGAATTAATATAAAAACTTTTAAGGAGGGTAAAATGAGAATAGCGTTTCCTACAAACAATCAAAAAACACTGTCACCGCATATCGGTCTTGAAAAAGGCTTTTTAGTAATTGATACAAATACCAACGAAAGATTTTACATTACCAATCCGGTAATGGAAAAAATTCAAGAAGAACATCTAAATTTAAAAGATTTGCCTGAAGGGAACAGAGGTTTCGGAACAGGGAGAATTATTCCACCTCTTCTAAGAGAGGCTGATGTAGATGTTTTGGTGGCTGACGAATTTGGTGAGGGAATGGTAAGAAACCTTGAAGCTGAAGGTATTGCTTTTTATGAAACGGATAAAAAAGACATTGAAGAAATTTTAAACGATATAAAGGAGGGAAATATGCAAACAGATTTTAATTCAAGAGAATACGGATTCGACAGAGGATACGGTTATGGAAGAGGCAGAGGTTACGGATATGGATTCGGCAGAAGGCAAGGATTCGGACGCGGTTTTGGAAGAGGATATGGCAGAGGTGCCGGATTTGGAAGAGGCAGAGGAGAAGGATTCGGATGTGGCTTTAGAAGAGGATACGGAAGAGGCTTCGGCTTTAGAAGAGGATGGGAGGATTAATCCTCTTTGCGTATCACTCCGCTTTAAGCCTTGTAGCAAAAAATAAACCTACAAGAAGCATACAGATTGTAAATATATACAAGATATTGTAACCGAATTTTTCGAGTATAAAACCTCCGGGAATTGCGAAAAAAAGACCTATGGAAGTTAAATTGTTCTGAAGTGCCACATAAATAGGCCTTTTATCTTCAGGCGCTATTTCAAACAACAGATTCAAACCACTGATTTTAAAACCGTCCATTGCAAAGCCTATCAAAAAAAAGACCAGTGCATATGTCAGTGCATTACTTGCAAACAATGCTATAATAAATGCAACGATAACACTTGTAAAAGCAAAAATAATTATTTTTTTATACTGAGGCGCCATCTTTTTCCAGACAAGATTGCCTATAAGGGCACCTAACATCTGAACCGTTACAAATCCACCGATAAGCCAGCCTGTTAGATTTATTGTCTGATTTGCTTTTAAAATAATAAACGGAAAAGCAAAAAGTATGGAATAACTGAAAAGTATCGTTAAAATCTGAATCTGCAGCGCTTTATCATCTTTTAAAAATTTAAAAGCGTTTTTTAAAAACTTCCAAAAACTTTCTTCTTTTTCCCTAATATTTTCTTTTACGGGTTCTTTAATAGTTGCAAAAGCAAAAAGTCCTATACCTAAAAGAAACGAACTTATTATAAAAAGATATCCGTAACTTTTAGGAGGTTCGAAATTACTCAAAACCCATCCGGCAATCCCACCGCTTATTATTGAACCTACAGCGGCAAAAAACTGTCTGTTAGCCATAGATTTGCCGCGCTCGGTTTTATTAAATATTTTAGCGATTATTTCACTGAAATATATACTTCCAAACCCCGCAGAAAAACTGAATATAAAAAGCCCTATTCCGAATATCCAAAGAGTCAAAGCAGGATTTTTATCCCCTATTAAAAGTATAGCAAGCCCTATTGAAAACCAGCTGACAAATCTTGCAAGAAATACTTTTCTCATATAGGGCATCACTTTTTTATACCCTTGGGCATAAAACGCAGCAAAGAGCTGTACGGCTATTGCACCACCTCTAAGAAGTGAAGCAAAAATACCTACAAGGATTACGCTCTCACTGAAATGATGAACTATTAAAGGCAATATTGTGCTTGGCTCAGCCACAGCCATGGCAATAGCCAGAAAAAAGCCGTGAAGAATGTTTTTTATATTGTTTTCTTTATAATTGGCAGACAAGAAAGTCCTTTTTTGAAGCGAATTTTATCATAATTAAAGAGTTAAAAAGCAAAAAAAAATGAGTGGTTAAAAAATAACAAATCTAAAAAACAATATATTAAAATCTTTAGAAAAGTGGCTTAATATGCAAAAAGAATTAATTTTTTTTAAAACTTGTCTTGACTTTTGGGGTAGAATAGTTGTTAAGGTTATTAAAGTTAATTAAGTTGTTATGGTTAGTCAGTTGATTGGTATATTGGTAATTGGTGTATTTATTTTTAAAGTTAATTAAGTTAGTTAAAGATAGTTGAGGTTTTTAAGGTTGTTAATTTTCCATTGTCCATTGTCTATTCTCAATTCACCCTGTATCAGCCACCTTATACCCCGCTTCGCTTAAAAACCTGCTTGGAGTATAACTTATATTCCTTATGCGGTCATGTTTGGCTAGACATAAAAAAAGCCTGTCTTTCGCCCTTGTAACCGCTACGTAAAAAAGGCGTCTTTCTTCTTCAATTCCGCCTGCCGGTTTAGAAAGTTTTATATTCGGAAATCTTTTTTCCATCAAATCCACAAGATAAACCTCTTTAAATTCCAGTCCCTTACTAGCATGTACGGTCAAAAGATTCACCCCCCTGCCTTCGCTCATTTCATTTGCCCCCAAGACCATTGCGTTTAAAAACTTTTCAAGATCATTGTAATTTTTCAATAAGTTTCCTAAAACTTTCACTTTGTTTTGGATTTTTTCGAAAGATTCGTGATATTTTTCTTCAATGATTTTTCCGTTTTTATCTTTGCTTCTTCCTTTTGCTATGTTGGTTATGATATGTTTAAATGTTTTACTTTCTATAATTTCATTATATATAGACATCGGATTTTTAAGTTTGTTTACTCTTTTAAGAAGTTTATAAAAATTAAACAAAAACTCCCCGCCTTCAACGGAAAGTTTTGGATGTTTAAGTATCGGATTTGAAAGAAACTGCTCGTCAATATTTAAATCTTTAAATTTCTGAAGGCTTCCAAGCTGGGTAAAATCGTCAAAAAGCCCAAGTTGATATGAGGTTTTTTTCTTTGTAAACACTTTTTTGGAAAGATCGGGACTTAAAAAACCTTTTTTAGGGTCTCCTCCGCCTAATGTAACCAGTGCCTCGAATATTTCATTGGCTATAGCACTCCCGACCCCTTTAGCATATTCAAAAATATGAATAAACGCCATAATGTCTTTGGGATTAACTATAAACGTCAAAAGGTCCAATGTTATTTTAATTTCCTTAGAATCAAAAAAACTCACCCCCCCTTTTCTTCTACATTCAATACCTTTTTCCCTAAGCATCGCTTCAATCGCGTCGGCACTTGAATTGTTCCTGAAAAGTACTGCGATTTCATTTTTTAAAGTAAATGAATTTAAAATCCTGTTTGCAATATCTCTGTATTCTTCGTAAGTGTCGTTATAATACAGAACTTTAGGCCATTCCCCGCAAAACCCTCTCGTCACTTCCAGGCTTTTTGGATAAATTCTCGGATTATTGGCTATTACTTTATTTGCTATTTCAAGTATTTCACCGTAACTTCTGTAGTTTTTTTTAAGTGTAAAGACATTGGCATCCGGGTATCGTTTGTCAAATGTTGAAATAATATTGATATCGGCTCCGTTAAATGCATAAATACTCTGGTCGTAATCACCCACGCAAAAAAGAGAAGTCTGTTTTATGTTTTCGATAAGTTCGTTTTGAAGAGGATTCGTATCCTGATATTCATCCACCAAAACCTCTTTAAAAGGCACTTCCGCTCCCTCTTTTAGCTCTTCTATCATTCTTATAAGCAGCGAATTAAAATCCACCAGTCCATGCGCTTTTTTTACTTCTTCGTATTCATCAAATATACTCTCATATACCAATACATACTCTTCCTGTAAGGGAGCTCTTTTAATCAGCCACTCTCCAAAATCATCAACGTTTGAATTCAGAAAAAGCGAATACAGATCAAAAAGATAATTTGCGCTGTAGGGTTTTTCCTCACCTCTGAGTCTTAAAAAATCACGCTTGTCATAAATCGACTTAAACAAAATTTTCAAATCTTTAGGCTGTTTTAGGACTAGTTTTTTATTTAGCTTTTTAAGCCATCGGTAACTTACCGCATGAAACGTCCCGGCTTCAAGGTTTTTAGCATTTGGAAGTACACCGGCTACACGTTCTTTCATCTCCTGTGCCGCTTTATTGGTAAAAGTAAGAAGAAGTATCTCCTCAGGCTTTATGCCTTCTTGTAAAAGATATGCTATTCTTCCGACTATTGTGGACGTTTTACCAGTCCCAGCACTGGCAATAACAAGATTATGCCCAAGAGGTGCGGTTGCTGCCTGAAGCTGTTCTTTATTTAAACGTGAAAGCGGCAAGTTAATTCCTTTGAAAGTTTTTTGGAGTGTAATTTTAGCGAAGAAAAAAAAGAATTATTTAATAAAATCCCCTAATTTTGCAAATTTTTCTTCATCTAAAACAACCTGGGCACATGTATTATTATCAAGATTAAATAAAAAAGGGGCTTTAAAATTCACAATAGATTCGGTTACTGGCTCTTTCATCACAATATTATTATAAATTTCAATATTTGAATTTTCATTAATCTCAAGAAGCGCTTTAACATCGGCAGGAACGTCAAAAGAATACTCCCTTAATACAAAAGGATTAATTAACGAAAACAAAACTTTACCGTTGCCGTCTTTTAATACAGCAATGGATTCATCTATTTTATTAAGTTCCACTTCATTTAAATTCTCAAAACCCGGGATAGGTTTTTTTACGGTAAATTTCATATTTACTCCTTTAAAGATTTATTTTATTTTAGCATATTATTTTTAAGATACACAGGTTTATACCATTTAAGCAGCATAGGCACAGAAATATTTAATAAAAAGTGGTAAATATCAATATATAAAACTCTTCCTGGGTTATAAGATGATTTTGAACAAACGCTATATTTATAACAATAAAGGCAAGCTCTGCCCTGCCCAGCATTCCCAATCCCATTAAAACTGAATCTTTAAGAGAATATCCGTCCGTAAATTTAGCAGCACCCGAAACGGATATAACTTGAAAAATCAATACACTGACAAATAATACCAGCGTAGGTAAAATCACTTGTTGTAACACTCTTAAATCAAATAAGATTTTACCTCCCAGCAATATAAAAAACCCAGGTCCAAATACCGTATACGCCATAACAGAAGTTATTTTTTCAACCTCTTTTGCCCTGTTTTGATTTCCTACTCCAAAATATTCGGCTTTAAGTATCAATCCTGCAAAATATGCACCTATTATTGCAATCCCCAAGGCTTTTTTAACTCCTTTTAAAAAATTTAAAAGATCTTCTTCAAACCCTAAAGCAAACATTACAAGTATTATCCCTATTTCACCCAAAAATTCAAGCCTGTAATCTCCGCTAAAAATCCCTATATTTTCAAGTAAAGCACCAAATACAATAAATCACAACACATCAACGGTGTTTGTTTTTTTAGCGGTAATCTTTGCTACAAAAACAGTAAGAAAAAGTATGAAAAGTTCAGTTCAAATATAATATATCAGCTTTCCTTAATTTCAGTCCCGATACCTTCGCTTGTAAGAAGTTCGAGCAATATTGAGTGTTCAACCCGTCCGTCGATTATATGCGCTTTTTCAACACCTCTCTCCACTGCTTTAAGCGCCGCTTCTACTTTTGGAATCATCCCGCCGGCAATTGTTCCGTCATTTTTAAGTTTTTCAATTTCTTCTTTTGTAAGCGAGCTTATCAGATTTTTGTTTTTATCAAGAACTCCGGGCGTATCTGTAAGAAAAATCACCCTTCTTGCATCAATTGCCGCCGCTATTTCACTGGCAGCCGTGTCTGCGTTTATGTTATACCCGGGATGTGTGGCACCTTCACCCGCCGCAATCGGTGCAATTACGGGAATCAGATTTTCGCTTAAAAGTTTATTGACAAAAACTCCGTCAATTGATGTAATTTCACCTGTGTATCCCACAAGCGATTTTGCCCTCATAAAGCTCATATCTTTCCCGTTTATACCTATGGCTTTTGCACCGTGCTGGTTTAGCATATTTACAATTTCTTTGTTTATTTCGCCGCTTAATACCATTTCGGCTATTTTTATCGATTCTTCAGTCGTTACCCTGACCCCGTCTTTGAATTGGGTTTTGACATTCAGGGCAGTAAGAATTTCAGTTATTCTTTTCCCTCCGCCGTGAATTATCACAGGTTTAATTCCGACCATATACAGCATTAAAATATCTATTGCAAAACTTTCTTTTAACCTTTCGTCAATCTGAGCGGCGCCACCGTATTTTATAACTATCGTTTTCCCGTAAAACCTCCTTATAAACGGAAGCGAATCAAGAAGGGTTTTTACCGTTTCAATCTTTTTTTGCATTATTCTCCTTTTTTATGTGGTTTTGAATAAAAATATCCCTGAGCACAGTCAATATTTAGCTCTTTTAATATATTGTCTATTTTTCCGTTTTCCACAAATTCCGCAATTACTTCAATATTGAGTTTATGGGCGAAATATACAATTGATTCAACAAGAATATGCGATTTTTCATCATGGCATATATTTTTTATAAATTTGGCGTCGATTTTAACATAATCTATCTCCAAATCCGCAATTTTTTCAAAATTGCTGTTTTCCACTCCAAAATCGTCAATCGCTATTTTGAATCCCAGTTTCTTTAAAATTTTAAGTTTGTCATTAATTATATTCATTTGTTTGTTTGCAATATTTTCCAGTATTTCAAATGTTACGGACGAAGGCTTTAAATCATATTTCTTTGTTTTATCGCAAAGAAAATCTATTAAATCATCCCTTAAAAAATCTTCCTGGGTCAGATTAATCGATACGTCAAAGCCGTATCTTTTAGCGGCTTTTATACTTTTTTCTATCATTATATTGGTCAAATCCGTAATAAATCCTGAAGTTTTGGCAATATCAATAAAATAATAAGGAGTATATACTTTCTCTTTTACGATGAGCCTTGCCAATGCTTCGTATTTTACTATTTTTTTGTTTTTATAAGAATAAATCCCTTGAAAATACGGTTCGATTGAATATCCTTCTTCATTATAAATTGCTTTTAACAAATAATCATTAAATTTAAAAAAATCCTCCAATTCTTTTTCCTCTTCTTTTTTAAATACAAAATATTCCGACAGGTTCTTTTTTGCTGTTTTCAAAGCAACCGTCAAATGCCTGAGTATATCTTCATTATTTTCTGCTATACCGAAATAAAACGACAGTTTAAAATAAAGATTGTTAATTTTTATTTCTTTATTAAAAGCATCTTTTATTTTCTCAATATCTTTTTTATAGTCGTTGCTGAAAATTATAAATTCATCCGCATCCAATCTGTATACATTGTGCTTTATTTCTTTTAATTTTTTACATACCGCTCTCAACACCTCATCACCTATTAAAAAGCCGTAAACCGAATTAATTTTGCTGAAATTTTTAATATTTGTAATAATTGCGTATTTTTCAGGGTTTTTGTCATCAATCATTTTCGCTATCGTATAACATTTAGCAACATTATCCACATAAATTGCTTTTAATTTCTCCAATACCGCTTTTTTTACTTCTTCTCTGAGCCGTTTATTCATTTTTTTAAGCAATAGATGTCTGTAATAAAAAAATACTGCTATTATAAGAAAAAATATAATAATCCATATTACGAGTTTATAATCAACTTTTGAAATAACCGCGTACATATATTTTTTGGTAATGGAATTTATTTCATTTGGTTTAATTGTACTAAGCGCTTTTGAGAGGACACTGTAAAGATATGGGTATTTTTTATTTACAGCCATTGAAATATTGTAATTTATATCGCTATACCCTGAAACTTGCAAATTTAAAAGGTATTTATAGTTTATATAACTTGCCACAGGCAATATGGCTAATGTATAATATGCTTTTCCCTCAGCCACTGCTTTAAAAGCATCAAGGGTTGTTTCAGTCTTTAATATTTTAATATTAGGATATTTTTGTTTCAATATTTCAATCAGCGCACTGCTTTTCTGTCTTGCCAACGTTTTATCCAAAACTTCCTCTATAGAATTGATAAAAGGAGTGCCTTGACGCGTAATAAAAGCCATTTTATATGTTAAATAAGGTTTGGTAAAGTAGGCAAATTTTTCACGTTCTTTTGTCTTAATAGCAGCAGATAATATCTGACATTTACCCTCTTTAAAGAGTTTCATACTCTCTTTCCAAGAGTCTGTTTTGATAATATTAAATTTTACATTTAATTTATTTGCCACTATTTTTAAAACATCCTGTGCAATTCCTTTGGATTTTCCATTTTCAAAATACTCAATCGGCGGCCAGTTAGGGTCTATACAGACATTAAAGATTTTATGTTTTTGCAAATACTCTTTTTCTTTTTTAGATAAATACACTTTGTCCGGATCATAAACAAAACCTTTAACGTCTTTTTTTACCTTCAGTCCTAAAATTTTATAATAGTTGCTGATTTCCTGAAGTCTTTTTTGGGATATTTCGCCTATATTATCGCCTGCTAGTTTTTTTAAAACGTTTGCTTCATATTTTAAAGCCTCTTTTGACTTATGTAAAAAATTATATTTGTTATAAATTAAATCAACCGTTTCATCTATATGCGAAAAAGCCCATTTCCAACCCTTTATTGTTGCTTTTAAAAATTTTCGAACCGTCTTTGGATTATTAAAGCAATATTCCTTTGTGGTAAATATTATCCCAGAATAAAAATGAAAGCCGTAATCTTTAGGAGAAAAAATCACGGGGGTATAGCCTTTTTGTCTTAACAAAAACGGCTCATTGGAAATATAAACAGTAATGGCATCATATTTTTTGTTTATCAAATCATTAATATTAAACGTTACGGGATAAAGTTTAAAATCACTCATTCTTAAACTACTGCTTAAAAGCATTAATTTAAAATCAATAGGTATTTTTTTACCGTATTTCAGTGCAAGTTTTTTATTTTTTAAATCTGTTAATTTTGTTATATTATATTCTTTTATACTCATCAGTGCATGTGGAGAATTTTGAAAAATCGCAGCTACGGCTTTAAACGGCTCGCCTTTTAAATATTTTTCGAATACGTCATTTTCTTCTATTCCGAAATCAGCCTTTTTTGATTTTACCGCATTCATTACGGTAATTTTAGGATTGTAATACAGAAATTTTACGTTTAACCCCTCTTCTTGATAAAAACCTTTTTCCTTTGCAACTATGTATCCTGCAAACTCAAACTGCGGAAGCCAGTTAAACTGCAAGGTTACGTCTTTTGCAAAAACAAAAACGGCGGTTATTAAAAAAAACAAAAAACGCATATTAACCCTTATAAGGAATTTTATCTCTTATACCTGCTTTTTCAAAACCTTTAAGCCTGAGTCTACAGCTGTCACACACCCCGCACGCCTCATTTTCGTTTTGATAACAGCTCCATGTAAGTTCAAGCGGGACGTTATATTTAAGGGCGGTTTTTACAATATCTTCTTTTTTGAGATGCACAAGCGGCGTTTTAATTTCGATGTTTGTTTCGGGTTTGGTACCTGAATTTATGGCTTTTTGCATATTTTTAATAAATTCTTCCGTACAATCCGGATATCCGCTGCTATCTTCCTCCACCACGCCTATATATATTGCCTCAGCCCCTTCTTTTTCTGCAACGGCGGCAGCTATACTTAAAAATATCCCGTTTCTAAACGGCACGTAAGTTACGGGAATACCTGGTTTAATTCCATCAACCGGAACATCAATATTTTCATCCACAAGAGCGCTTGCGCCTATTTGTTTAAAAAACGGCACATCAATTATATATCTGTTTTCCAACTTCAAATAATCACATATATCGTTAAACGCCTTAAGCTCCCTTTTTTCCGTTCTTTGAGAGTAATTAAAATGAACGGGTATTATTTCATACCCTTCGTTTTTTGCAATAAAAGCCGCAGTCGTAGAATCCATACCGCCGCTTAATATTACCACCGCTTTCATATCAAACATCTCCTTATATACAACTTATCAATATATTATTTTTAACTCTTTTTGCTTCACAACTTATACGCTTCACAACTTCACAACTTATTTATTATAATTTTACTAAAAAAGGCTTTACAATGATAGATTTCGACAACAGAACGGAATATAAATTCGATATTAATAAACTAAACAATATTTACAATATGCTAACAGACAAAGACATTGAGCTTATTATAACAAATGATGAGGAAATAAAAGAGATAAACAAACAATACAGAAATAAAGACAAAGCCACAGACGTCCTTAGCTTTCCTCTAGAAGAAATGCCCGGTATGCCACTTGGAAGTATAATAATTTCAATAGACACCGCCAAAAAAGGTGCCGAAGAATTCGGACACAGCATAGATGATGAAATAAAACTTCTCTTTTTACACGGACTTTTACATTTATTGGGATACGATCACGAAAGAGACAATGGTGAAATGAGAAAGAAAGAAAAAGAAATAATTAAAAAACTGAATTTACCGGAAAGTTTAATAATTAGAAATGAAAATTAATCTCCCCGCCCATTTTATAAATTTTTTTTCTTTCCCTGCTTGTAGGAATTTTAAGCTGGTCCCTGTATTTTGAAATAGTCCTTCTGACTAAATTTAAGTTATATTTTTGATTAACAATTTCCGTAAGTTTATCATCGCTTAGCGGCTTATTTTTATCTTCGTTTTTTATGAGGTTTTTGATTTCCTCTTTTATCTGATTAGAAGATGTCTCTTCGTCAAGCGCAATTGAAAAAAAGTTTTTAAGAGGAATTATTCCCCTGTCACATAAAAGGTATTTATTTGAAATTGCACGGCTTATGGTTGAAGGGGCATACTCAAGCTCGTCTGCAAGGTCCTTTATTTTCATAGGTTTAATAACACCGCCCTGAAAAAACTCATATTGAAGTTCCACAATCATAAGCGCAATTTTTTTAAGTGTTGCTTTTCTCATCTCAAGTGCGTCTACGATGTTCCTGGCTTCTTTAAATTTTTCTTTTGAAAAAGCGCTCTTGTTTTCAGGATCTTTTACATTGACTTCCGGGTAATGCTCATCATTAATTCTTATTTCAAGTTCTCCGTCTATATTTAAAACAATAATTTCGGGAATAATTTCTTCATCTTTTATATATT
>Ga0256842_1001476_pt1 | contig 18700 bp, 20 predicted proteins | sample 4559240metaG_FD_185973 | JGI IMG/M metagenome (GOLD analysis project Ga0256842, IMG submission 185973) | Hydrothermal vent microbial communities from Guaymas Basin, Mexico - 4559-240 | ecosystem: Environmental > Aquatic > Marine > Hydrothermal vents | place: Mexico: Guaymas Basin | collected...
TCGCAGGTAGTGACGTCATTTTCCTCACAGCCTCAGGTAGGCTCATCACCTTGCGCTCCCTAACCAACCTACCCAACACCCTCGGGAACGTGCCGTAGGACCTTGGGTGGGGCTTCCCCTTAGGTTCCGGTATTACTAGGCCGTCACTCCCCACAGCCACTAGCGGGTGCGCTATGACCTCAGCGACTTCCTCAGGATCCATCGCCTTAATGATGACCTCCGTCAAGCCCTTGTCTGCCGTGAGCACCTCCACCACGGCTGAGAGGGGGTCCACGCCTAGCTCGCGTGCCGCGTCGACTAGGCTTAAGCCCTCGAGTTCCCTCATGGATGGTGAGGACGATATTATCACGTCTCCCCACTTAATGAACCTCTCACCCATTAACCCGGCCTTCAACTCCTCCCTCAACCGCTCGATCGTGCCCGGTTCTTTGAGCCTGCGTAGGAGGGCCTCAGCCCCGCCTGCCCTGACCCAGCCGGGGAGGAGGGCTGAGAGGAACGTTGATGACGCGTCGTAGGGGTACGCGTCGGCGCTTACGTCCGTGCCCCTCCAGACGTAGTACTCTATTAGGGTTAGCGCCTTCCTAGCTAGGCCCCAGTTACTTCTCCCGGCTGCCTTCAGGTGCGATATCTCTAACGCTGCCCCCGCCTCCCTAGCTATACTGATCACCTCGATCACCGACTCTATGAGGCCCGCGCCCTCGTTCCTCATGTGGGTGGCTAGGACGCCGCCGTACTTACCCACGACCTTAGCGAGCCTAACCAGTTCCTCCCTGCCGGCATACATTCCGGGGACGTACATTAAGCCTAGGGACATCCCGGCCGCGCCGGCCTCCATAGCCTCAGTGACGAGGGCCTCCATCTCCCCTACCTCACGGCCCGTTGCTTCCCTGGCCTCACAACCCATCACCGCCGCCCTGACGGTTCCGTGCCCCACCAAGGCAACGATGTTGACTGACTTCCTCAGCCCCTCGAGCTCCGTGAGGTACTCGCTAAAGGATGACCACTTAATCGGGACTGACTTGGAGGCCTCGCCCCACAGTAACTCATGGATCGCCTCCCTATTCACGTCGGTTACCGGTGCGGGGGAGGACCCGCAGTTCCCCACAACTAACGTTGTCACGCCTTGAGCGACGTAGTTCTTGGCTGTGGGGTCGGCGAATATGCTTAAGTCGCTGTGGTTGTGTGGGTCGATGAAGCCCGGCGCTACGATGAGGCCCTCAGCATCAATAACGAGTTCCGCCTGCACACCGCTTAAGTCACCCACCTTACGTATGGTGTTCCCCACAACACCCACGTCCGCCCTTAAGGGCGGCGCTCCAGAACCGTCGAGTATTAACCCGCCCTTAATGATGAGGTCAAACATCACTAACCACAGGAAAACCTTTGGGTCACGAGGGTAAAAACGTGTTCTGCGTTAACTACGCCGCCTCAATTAGGGCGACTAAGGCGGACTTCCCCTTCATTACCGCCTCAATACCGCTGTCGTTGAGGCGGGCGCTAGCCCCGAAGGCTCCGAGGACTTCGGCCCTCACTACGTCCTTGCCCCTCACTGAGAGGGTGGTGTGTGCCGGCTCCAGCGAGTGGTTTATCACGAATAGCATCGCTTCACTGCCCTCGCCTAACCACTGAATCACCTCCAACCCTTCATGCTCCGGCCTCACCCTCGTTACCGGCTCAAGGCCCGCTACCCTCAACGCGAACGCGTACAGCTTTCGGAGTTCGGCCCTGCCCTCATCCGGCCTTAAGTTATTGTAGGCCAGCGCCTCGATGGGGAAGGACATAAGTAGGGAGTTGCCGTCGCCTAACTCGGCAAGGAATAACTGCGGGTTCCCGCTCCTGTCCTCACCCACTATTTGGGCTTTGATTGGCTTGAAGAGATTACCTAGCAGCGCAGGGTCCCCTCTCGGAACCTTAGTTAGTTCGCGGTTATCACCCACCCTAATCACCACCTCGTCCGGCGGGTGCGTGCCTGGGCTGCCGACGGGTGAGTTGGGTGTCACGCTGAAGAGTTCCTCCCAGAGGTGTGTTGGGGAGTCGTGTGGGTGTTTCGCGTGCCTTAAGTAGCTGTAGTAGAGGCTCCCTCCATCATTCACGAATCGCGTTAAGTGTCTCCACGTGGTTGAGAGTAGTGTTGGGGTTGATGGGATCATCACTAGCTTCAACCGCTTCGAGAACCTGGTTAGGTAGTCCTCAGGGAGCACGATGGGGTTCACGCCCATTGTTTTCAGGGCGGCGTACGCTTCGAGAAGGGATGACTTAATCAGCTTGGGGTCGTAGTCTATGAACTCTAAGCCTTCCGCGTACGTGAATGCGGAGTACAGCAAAGCTACGGGGTCCTTAAGCGGGGTGAAGTCAGGGTATAACCCTCTGGCCTCGAGCTCCTCAAGCAACTTAGAGAATTCCTTCAAGACCTCCGCCTGCAGCTTTGGTTTCCCCTCACCATCGACCACACCGAACCTCAGCTCGAAGGGTTTCCACAGGTAAGGAGGTTCCTCCTCAAGGCTGAAGTCACTGAAGCACCACACGAAGGCTCCGGAAGCACCATTACCCAGTATGCTTACGAGCGCTGACCTCAGGAACTTCCCTATCTCGACGTCACTGTACTGTGCGCTACTGAAGCCTAGCTCCTCAGCGATTACCGGCGCTTCACCACCTAAGCTGTTCATGTCTACGGCGAGCGCGTAAGCTAACCCATGCCTGACGGGGTCGGCGTCATAGTAGTAGAGGTGGTACCCGCAGTAGTCACATATCCGCGCTACGTTAGGGGGCTCCGCCCCAGGACCGGTAACGTCCCCGAGACCCACGAGCTTTCCGGGGTCCAACGACTTAATCATCCTTACCGCGGACTCCGCGAACCCTAAGTACTCCTCCCTATCACGGGGCTTAGCGTAAAGCATTAACTCGTTTGAGAGAACCCATGCCTTAACAGGCTCCAGCGCCTCACCCCCAACGCCCCTCACCAGCGCTTCCAGGAATCTCCTTAACCTCCTTAGGAAAGTCACGGAGTAAACGCTGTCGCTTGGCTCGAAAGGTATTCCCCAATTCCTGCCGCTCATGTGGCCAACTAGTATCGTTGCGAAGCCCGCTAAGTCATGCTCCCCCAGTAAGTTAAGGAACTCAGCTAACCTCCGCAGCACCTCGGGGTGAGGCTCGGCGTGCGGGTTAGTGATGTCTTGGAGTAGGAGGAAGAACCTGACCGCCCTGACGCCTAGGGACTTGATGGTCCTTAAGTCCTCATCGATTGATGCTGGGTCCCACTGGAACCACATCCTCGGCCCGGTCTTGCGGGGCCAGTAGTTGAGGCCTAGGATGAATTCCTTACCTAACCTCGCCCAGGTTTTCGGCGGCAATTAAGCACCCGAGTAAGTAAGGCCTTCGTTAAGGTAATAACGGTGAGGTTGCTCACGTTGAGGCGTGCTTAGCGGCCGTGTCTAGCGCCGCACGCACCACTAACTCTAGGTTCCTCTTCAGGCGGGGCCTAGCTTCGCCTCCCGTGAAGGCTTCCTCCTCCTTGCTCACGGAGTCGCTCACCACTAATGCTATGGCTGAGGGTATCCTGCATAGGTGTGTTAGGGTAAAGATCACTGATGCCTCACACTCAACGCAGAGCGCGCCCCTCCTCCTATGGCTTTCTGCCCACTCCTTACTCTCCGTGAAGGTGGATGCGGTAGTCACGATGGTTCCGGGTATTGGGTTGAGGCCATACCTCCTTAGGCTCCCCTCCAGCTCCTTGAGGAGGCCGTAATCGGGTGTTGCTGGGTAGCCTGGCGGCACGTACCTGTCTGTGAGGCAGTCCTCCCTAACCGACCCCGTTGGGATCACCACGTCACCTATGCGTAGCTCGTCGCTTAGCGCCCCACATAACCCGACCCCTATTAAGGCCTTAACCCCTCGCTCGCCAGCCATAGCGACGACCGCTTCCGCGTACCCGCTCCCGCCCGCCGACACTACCGCGGTGACGTGCTTGCCTCCCCACAACGCGTTATATGTTTTGAAGACGTGCGCACCTCCCGTCACGTCCTCCATGCTGCCCGACTCACTAAGTATTTGGGGGATTGTCGTGAAGCCCGTTCCCAGACCAACGACCCACGCGTCGCTGAGGATGCTTAGGTTCCCGTCCCTCACGAAGCCTGAGGCGACGACCTTGAACCAGTATTTGCTTGAGGTGAATGCTTCGCAACGCGCGCCAGGCATTCCTGCGGCCCGCGAAGGAAAGCGATTGATTCCTTAATAAATGAAAAACTGAGTGACATGGGGTTGAGGCTTCATCGTTGGGTCTTCCTAAGCACTAGGTATAGGGCTACCGCCACCACTACGATTGCTATGACGCCCCCAACTATCAGTGGCGTCGTTGCTACTGGTCCAGGTTGCTGGGTCGCGCTTGGGGAGGTGCTGCTTGGCGTGTTGAACTTCTCTTCAGGCACCCAGATAGCGTTGTGGATTCCGCAAATGCTTTCAGTAGTGTTCAGTATCAAGTCATACATCCCGGGCCCAATATCCTCAGGTAATTTAGCCTCGACAACACCTTCACTGCTCTCAACGAGCTTCAGCTTAACCTTGAGCGAGCCGTTCTCGAGGACAGCGCTCTTCACCCCTGCATTACCCCATAAGTGAATGCTCACGTTACCTCCTGGGTAGGCAACATCGGGTAGCCCCCAGTTAGGGTACTTGACTATCCCTACGCAGTAAGGTACCTCACCGTACGCGTTAGTGTTCCCAGGCTGCTGGGTGGCGCCTGCATAGTAAGCGACGTTGCTTAATGCACATAACGCGACAACCAGCAAAGCCAGTAACGTGAGGCCGTAGTAGCGACGCATCCAGCTACCACCGACTTAAGGGGTTCGGAAATCAAATAAATTCGTTTACAAGTAACGGGTTAACCCCACGGGGAAGCTACGGTATCCTTAAACACTCACTACCAATTACCGATATTACGTGAACCACCTTAGTTGCCAGTAAACACACCTAACATACGTACCTCACGTCGCTTGATGATAATAGCGGTGTAGCGGGTAGGTTAAGGAGGTGAATTAAAAACGAAATTCTTAGTGTACTACGAATTAAACCCTAACTACGACGTTAAGAAAGCCGCTGAAGCCTCGATCGCCGCCACTAGGTCAGGGTACCCACCGGAGGGTGTGAAGGTACTTCAGTCCTACATAGCCCCAACCATCCCGTTCTGGGGGGTCACGCTGGTGGAGGCGGAGAGTGAGGAGAAAGCGCTTGATGTGATGCTGACCTTCGTTAAGGCGGCACCGAGCCTGTACACGAAGTACAAGGTCGCGCCAGCAATACCGTTAAGTAAAGCTGTAACGAAGGCAGCTAATCCTTGAGAACGCACTCAATGAAGTAATTCAAGGACATGTTTTCCCTATAAGGAACTCCGGAGCCGCTGATTTCTCCCGCCGCCCACCTGCTTTAGGCGTTAATTATCCTTGAGTCCCCCTATCTTCTCGGGTGCGGGGCGTTTGGTGAGGTGCGGGGTTTGCGGTAAGTCATCGCCTCACGTCAGTAGGGTTGTTGGGGTGTGTGTCGAGTGTTTGAGGCGTAAGCCCCTAGAGTCGCTTAGGGTGGTTAAGTCGCTCGGCGTTAGGGAGGGGTTCAGGGTTAATGTTGGTTTGCCTGCTGAGGCACCTAGGTCTGAGGGTGGGTTTAGGTGTGGGTTGTGTGTTAATGAGTGTTTAGTACCGCGTGTGGAGGGCGCTAGTGGGTTTTGCGGTGCTTGGGTGTTTAGGAGTGGTGGGTTAGTCCCTGTCGCTGGTTATGGTAGGGCGGTTGTTGAGTGGTATTTTGACCCGCATCCAACTAATTGTGTGGCCGCGCACTTCTGTCCCGCGGTTACGGGGGCTGGGTTCCCTGAGTTTGCTGTGAGGCCGGGGCTTGAGGAGGGGTACGTGAACCTAGCTGTTTTCTTCGCTGGTTGTGGGCTGGACTGCGTGTTCTGTCAGAACTGGCAGCATAAGGTGATGGCTGGTGAGGCGGTGAGGAAGGGAGGTAGGGTGCCGTGGGTTAGGGACTGGGGTGAGTTGGTTGAGGCTGCGATGGATCCTCGAGTAACGTGCATCTGTTACTTCGGCGGTGACCCGGGGCCTCACGCGCCTTTCGCGTTGAAGGTCTCGAGGGAGGTTGTGCGTAGGGCTCGTGAGGGAGGCCTCGTTAAGAGGGTTTGTTGGGAGACTAACGGTGTCGAGCACCCTGGGTTGATGAGGGCTATGGCTAGGCTCTCCTTAATTAGTGGCGGGATAGTTAAGGTAGACTGGAAGGCTTGGACACCCTCCGTGTATGAGGCCTTAACAGGCATTAACGGTGAGAAGGCTGTTAAGCGGTTAATGGTCAACACCGCCCTAGTGGCTAGAATGGGAAGGGAACGCCCTGAGATCCCGTTACTAACCGTAAGCGTGCTCCTAGTGCCTGAGTACGTTGACGCGGAGGAGGTAAGGAAGATCTCCGAGTACCTAGCGTCCCTCGATACTAATGTCCCCCTAGTGCTCCTAGCCTTCCACCCAGACCACTTAATGAATGACGTCGGAACCACGCCACGCAGACAGGCGGAAGAATGCGTTAGGGAGGCCCGGAACGCCGGGCTGAAGCACGTGTACGTCGGGAACGTATGGCTCCTCCAGTAGGCTTCAAGGAAATCACTTATTCTCTGTAACCATACTTACCTTGGGACTGCCAATAATGGTCACCATCAGCATCCCCAGTAAGACCGCCCAACGCATCCGGGAGGAAGCCCGCAGGTTAGGTGTTAGTGTTGAGGAGTACGTTCTCGAACTCATTACCCAAGGACTTGACCCTAGAGACAGGGCTGTAGAGTATATTGAGGCGGCTGAGGAACTCGTGGGGAGAGCGGGAGATGAGCTTGAGAGGGGTGACGTAAGGCAGGCCGCTGAGAAAGTGTGGGGTGCGGCGGCGCTAGCCGTTAAGGCTTACGCGTGGTGGAGGGATAGGAGAAGGCTTACCAGCCATCGGGAGCTATGGGAGTACAAGGATGTAATGGCTGATGAGTTAGGGGAATGGGTTAATCACGTATGGAATGAGGCGGGCGGCATGCACACATGCTTCTATGAGGGCTGGTGTACTGAGAGAAGTGTGCGAGCCGCATTAAAGCAGGTTGAGAGGCTAGTTAAGGAAGTTAGCGCTAGGATAAATAGGCGTTAGTTAACATCCTCACCATAGAATCCCGCCTTAACCGCCGCCCTTATCGCCGTGATTACTTGCTACGGTGTCAAAGCTTGATGCATGTGCTTTAGTCCCTAACTTAAGGGACTGTTCCTGACGCTCGTGTTCCTCGGTTACTCTGGTGAGGGAGGCTATTTCCTCGTAGCTTATTCTGAAGTGCTCCGCAACCATGGTTATTAGTGGTGGGGTTAGGCCTACCGCGTCAAGTACTTCGGGCTTGATGACATCCTCACCCTTAACCACCGCCTTGATCGTCCCATTACCCATGATGTATGCTTTGTCAGCTACCCTGAAGACGAATTCTAGGTCGTGGGACGCCATCACTACGGTTTTCCCTGCCCGTCGAGCCTTCACGAGCGTAGATATTATTAGGGCCTCGTCCCGCGCACCTAGGTTAGCGGTTGGTTCATCAAGCAAGAGTACTTCCGGGTCGTAGGAGAGTACGCTGGCTAAAGCCACCTTCTTCTTCTCACCCACACTCAACTTAAACGGCCTCCGATCAAGTAACTCCCTGATCCCGAGTTCCTCCACCACCCTGAGTACCCGGCGCCTCACCTCATCCTCAGGCATACCCATAGTTCTTAAGGCGTACGCAACCTCATCATAGACCGTGGCGTTGAACAGCTGGTGCTCAGGGTCCTGGAAGAGGAGGCCTATATGACGCCTTAACGCCTTAATGTTTCCGAAGAGGTCCTCCCCATTAACGAGTACGCGCCCCTCATCAGGCCTCATGAGCCCAGCCATTATTGTTAGGAGGGTCGACTTGCCGCACCCTGTAGGACCTAAGATCGCCACTACCTCACCAGGGGAGGCACTTAGCGTCACCCCCTTAAGCACAGGGTTGCCGCGCACATAAGAGAACCACACGTTCTCTACAGTCACCTTATAGTGCAGTGATGACCACCTCCATCAACACCATCAACACTGCCAGTAAATAGAGTAGTACGTCCAAGTAACTTACGTTGCTGCGGTACCCCCCACTACGTGGGGTTACGTTGCCGCTGCCTGCAAGGGTTCTTGACTTGATCGCCATGAGTACCTTCTGTGCTCTAGCGTTAGCCCTTAAAATTAGTTCCGACGCGACCGTGCTTAAGGTTCTCCACGTGCTTAGCGTTCCTGAATCACCTAGCGTCCTTGCCTCCCTAGCGCTCGTCAAAGTTAAGGCATCCCCAAGGAAGGACGGGATGAATCTAACCGCTTCCTCGATCATTAAGACCAAGGTCTCAGGCAGTGCTAAGTACCTCAAGCCCTTAAGCACGCGGGACCAGCCAGCCGCCCTGACCAGCATTATGAACGTTATTGATGACGCAACCACCCTCGCTATGAAGAAGGCCGCGTCGCTGAAGTCCCTGCTGAGGAGGAGGGGTGTTGAGACAAAGGCTGAGAAGGCCGTTACCGTCACCACTGGTTTTACCGCGCCCTTAAGCTCCTCCGCGAGACTCCCCCACGCGCTTAGGGTCAGCATGGTTAAGGCAATAATTGACGGAAGGACCACGCATATCCATGAGGGGGCTAGGGCGGCTGTGAAGGTTACGGTGATGATTGCTGGGGTTGAGTAAGGTGTGAGTAGGCCGGAACCGCTTTCCTTAAGTAACTCAGTTAAAACCTCCCTTAAGCCCGCCAGGTATGCTTGGGTAGCGCCTCTCAAGACTTCCTACCCAGCACCACCTTGATGAGGTACCCTAGGCCGAGGACCGCGGCGACCCCTATGAACCCGCTTATTATGTACCCTATTGTTGCCGGCAGCCCGGGGACGCTGTAGTCTAGGAATGGGGTCCAGTTGAGCTTGTCGGTTACGTCCTTAAGCCCTAGCTTCTCTGCCGCGACGTCGAGGGGTTCATGGTACCCTACGGCGTCGGCGAGTACGACGCCGAAGAGCGGGCTGATTATTATTAGTGCGACGATCGTGATTATTGCTTTACGGCTTAGCATTCCTCACCACCCCCGAAAGCAGGTCTGCCTGCGGGATTATGTCTGCCCTAACCCTAAGGTAATCTATCACGAACGCCGTTATGAAGCCCTCAATCACGCCCAGCGCAGCGTGCCACGCACCCATTACGGGCACCGAGATCGCTACGCCGAACGGGCAGGCTGACGAGTACCCTATCTCGAGCCCGCAGACTATCCCGGCTAACGTTATTCCTAGCCACCCACCTACGAAAGCACCGATTAGCCTCGTCCTCCTCTCAGGTCCCAGTAGCTTCAGGGCTAGGACGTAGGTCGCGTACCCTGCTAGGACATCGACTATCCCCATGTTGAGTACGTTGGCTCCTAATGCGGTTATGCCTCCATCGTGGAATATTAGGCACTGCACGAGGAGCACAATGAATATCACTATGGATCCTAGGTAAGGGCCTAGGAGCACCCCCGCTAGGGCGCCGCCAACGAAGTGCAGGCTTGTCCCGCCGGGTATGGGCCAGTTCAGCATCTGCGCCACGAATATCCCCGCAGCGAGTACCGGCACCATCGATAGCTTATCCTTCCCCACACCATTCCCTACCTTGTAGAAGGAGTAGGCTAGCCACGCTATCGCGACGGCGTACGTCACCATAATCACGGGAATGTCTAGGAACCCGTCCGGTATATGCATACTTGGTACACTAAATCTTAATTAAAGGTGCACTTTTAAAGCATTACGCCACCCACGTGAAGCTAAGGAATTAATTCCAGTCACGGTAAATATTTCTGGGCGCCCCACGTGAGCATGATCGAGTCCCTCGTGAATGGAGCGAGCAAGGTACTAAGCATGAAGGTAAAGAACTTTATCAGGAAGTACCGTGACTTAACTCCCCTGTACGACTACGTAGTTGAGGACGAACCTTTGAGTAACATACTCCAGCACGTTCTCCAAGGTAAGCACTATGTCATAGTGATAGATAGTAAGGGAAGACTCAAAGGCCTAATAACGTATGACGACATACTCATACTGCTTGGGCAAACATCCCTAGCAAGGCACCATATACCCTTCACAGGCCCCAGAAGACTGATCAAGGGCTCCGGCCTCAGGCCCGAGGACGAAGGAAGGATTAGGGCGAAGGACATCATGGACAGGCTACCCCACTGCGTCCCCGCCAACGACACGGTCGCCGAAGCGATAGCCCTCATGGAACGTGATGGCACACAACACGCGGTAGTGACTGACGAGAAACATATGGTGTATGGTGTACTCACCACTCACTCCATACTAAGAGCAGTCCTACAGGAATCAGGACTCGAGATCAAGACACCCTTCAGACCTAAGCCCGGCGAACACTACTGGCCGGAGGAGAAAGGAAAGAGGGAGCCCTAATCAAACCTTTTAACCCATCACGCGTCAGCTCCGCAACCAACCAACCCTCGCTCCACGCCTTAAGTAGAGTGGCCGGGTACTCCCAAGGGTTTCCAAGGACATACGTTTTCAGTGGAATTCCCTCCCATAATTCCTTAATAATTAATTTAATGCGCTCACCACTTAACCTAGCCCGCCCCTCATCCTTAGCCACAGTGCTCACCACCTCGTTAAGTAGCTTAGCTGTGCGTGGCTCGAACCTCCATAAATGCCTTATCATGAAGTCCTCGAGCCCGATCCCTAACTTAGCGTACCTTATTGAGTGTTCCTTCCTCAGCACCTCCTCGATCAAGCCAGCATCCTCAACGTCCCTGAATACGTCCTCCCCTAGCTCGTAGAGCGACCTGTAGGGGCATAGCGCGCACGCCACTCTAGGGCAGCCCGAGGAGTAGTCCGGATGCACCGCGCCAACAGACCTAACGATATCGATGACGTCCAGGATCGTTAGGAGGTACGTTGGCCTGAACCTCCTCCCGGCCAGTATGAGGCGCTCGGACGCGACCTTAAGGAGCCTCCTGGCCCTCTTAGGCGACTCCGAAACCCTATCAGCGACGACCTCAAGGAGCCTCCTGTCGGCCTTCATGGCGTCACGCATAGGCCTAACCTTGAAGTAAGTGCACCACCTCCTCCCCCTCTTAGGCATGCCCCTCCACTTAAGGTAGCGCTTAACGTCCCTCCTCCTAGCCTCAATGACCTCCACGTCACACCCCACTCGCTTAGGCAGGTCGTCCTCAACGAACCTACGTGACCTGAGGGAATCAAGGAATGGTATGTACACGTACGTCGCCCTAACCCTAAGCCCGAACCTACCAGCAAGGGAGTCAACCACGGTTAGCGCGGCGACCGAGTCCTTACCCCCACTCACACCGACAATCACGGGCTTACCAGCAATGCCGGAACCCCTCAACTCCCTAGCAACCCACGACACATACCCCCTTAAGTCACCGCACACCCTAACATGCACGTAAGGAGCCGCCCTAACCCACGAAACAACAGGGAGAACCCCACTACCAGGCAACCTCACGCCCCTACCCTCAACCAAGTCAGTAACCTCGACAGCCTCCCCAGAATCAACCCACAGAAAGAACCTACACTCGCCCCCAACGGAACATAATAACAGCGCGTCACCGCCGCACCCCAAAATACCGGCCAACACACCGCCCTTAACCACGGGGTAAAGCTCAGTCACCCCGACACCACCCAAACCCTACCACGTTACGATTGAACCACCATTAAAAATCAGGTGAACCTAAAGCAACACGTGAGTACAAGCATCAAGGCTTAAGGTTACTCTCAGCATACACGTGAAAGGTCTACCCTGAAGGGTACATGTGTTCATAGATTACATCTGGAGACATTAGCTAACGGCTGGAGCATTAAGGAGATTACCGAGGACTGCGGGGCACCCGTAGAGGCTGTGTATGAAGCATTAAAACACGAAGCAACACATCATTCTTAATTACGGTAATGAAGAAATTACTAATGTAACAAAAACCCTCAACCCACACCAGGTGGTGCCCATGGTAATTCTCCACAACGATGATGGAGGGAAGGAGGCTTGAGCATAAGGATGATCTATGATTTGATGAAATGGTATAGAAGAAGGCAGAAGGGAGAGGTGAAAGAGGAAAAACCTCCCATAGACCCGAAAAAGGCGTACATCACGCTTGGGGACTATGCGTACGAACTTAGCAAGATCTTTAAGAGATCGATCATAACTACCCCGTATCTCTATCTTATTGATCCTGAACTTCGACCCGAAGAAAAAGAGTGGTTAGAGCACGTTGTAGGTAAAACTGGTGGCGGTGCCCCCCTGGCGGCACGCTTGGCAGTTAAATTAGACGTACCGGAAAAAAGAAGTTTTGCATGGTACTTCGGACCTGTTCTTGAGCTCATCTTGTTCCTTAATGGCATAGAACATGAGGACGAGGCACTGAGAAGGCCCGACCTCATAAGAGAGGCTTTCAAGTTCGCCCGAGCTTTCGCCCTTAAGAGGCCGTACATCTACGAGGGATTGGTGCTACCTCCAGACCCTAGTGAGATTACTAAGATCGTGCCTGTAGGCTTGTATGATTCTGAAAGGTTCCTAAAGATAGAAGACATTGAAATGTGGGAGAAGTGGTTCGAGGAGTTCTACAGGCAGCATCCTGAGCTCTTGGAGGAGGCGAGGAAAGCCATGGAGGGTGTGGTTAGGGAGGGCGCGAATGTTAGGGTGGTGGGGCCGCCGAGGGCTGTGGATATTATTTTGTCTAAGTTAGAGGTTGTGAGAGAGCAGGGTAGGTGGTTGGGCGGTGTTGATTTGAGGTTGTTGAGGAGGCTGCTCTACGATGTTAGGGAGGGTAGGGCCGTGGTGTGGGGCGCGTTTGGGTTGTTGAGGGAGTGGGGACGCGGTAAAGTTGATGCTTTCTTTGAGGGGTACGTGCACATTAAGGGCGTGCCTGAAGGTGGGTTGAGTGATTATGGGGTTGTCGGTGATGTTGAGGCTCTGAGGAGGGGCTTAGTTAGTGGGGAGTTGAGTGTGGAGGATGTTTCGAGTGTTCTTACGGCGCTGTACACCGTGTACTCGATAGTCGAGGCTTGCTTAACTGAATTCCTCTCGGGGATAGAGGAACACGTTACCGGTGAGGGTAAGTCACTGATGGTGAAGCCCGACGACCTCGAGGAACAAGTGATCAAGCCGTTGAGGGAGAGGCTTAGGGAGGTTAGGGTGCTGGTGAGGGGGGAACGTAAACATCTAGCGGGCCTAAATTACCTCACTTAATGCTTGCTTTTGCTCAGAAGTTCCTCGGCAACCCTCAACTCCTCCTTTACCTCCTCTTCATCCCAGTTGATTATGCTGGCTTCCCTTCTTGAGAGTTCCCGCATGAAGTCCTCGACGCAGAGCCCGGAAAGCTCGGCGGCTTGCTTGAGTGTTAACCTCCCCTCCCTATAGAGCTCGATAGCCAGGAGGAGCCTCGCCCTGTTATTGCTCAAGAGCATGTACCCCATGAAATTATGTGGGGGGCACGTAAACTCACGTTCTTAGAGCTAGTGTTTAGCAAGTGAGTTTCCTTTGTGATGTAAAAACATATTGGTTTAGTACAGGTATTCTCCATAGGGGTGACGCGTTGTCCAGAATAATTCGTGTAAGGTACGAGGGAGGTGTGCTGAAGCCGTTGGAGCCTGTTGAGTTGAGGGAGGGGGAGGAGGTGTTAGTGGAGATACGTGAGGATATTGTTGGGTTTGCTGCGCGTGTGCGTAGCTTAGCTAGGGCTAGGGAGGAACCAAGCGCCATACTTAGTCGTGAGAGGGATAGGCTTGGTTAGGCGCGTGGTGGTTGATGCCTCGCTTAGTGTGGATTTGTTTGTGGGCAGGGACCCGGTCAGGGTGAGGGTAGCGGAGTTTTTCTTTAAGCTGGTGCAGGATGGGGTAATCAGGGCTTACGCGCCAAGGTTATTTCTGGTTGAGACCGCCGGAGTTACCGTGCGCTTCATCCCGCGGAGCTTGGCTGAGGAGGCTGTGGGTAAGTTGGCAAGGCTAGTGACGATAGTCCCTGACGATGCCTTCTACAGGGAGGCTGAGGAGGCGGCCCTCTCAACAGGTTCTCGTGGTGCGGATGCCTACTACATAGGTTTGGCTCGAGTCCTTAACGCACCGTTAGTGACGAACGACAAGACGCAAGCAACTAACGCAAAGCGCGCGGGGGTCAAGGCCTTCTACCTCATAGAAGAAGTAGAGGATTTCAGAGAGTTCCTCAGAACCACGATATTTAACCGTGGTGATCACTAATGCCTTTCTCGGCGCCGTACCTTTCGATGAAAACTCTCTCATGCACTATGTTTCCCAGTTCTTCACCTTGGTTCTCCAGGAAGTTGATTAAGGCGTCGTCTCTTGTAAGGAACTTTACGCGCTGTGTTAGTGATGTCACGTAAAGTAGTAGGTCTATTAAGTCCTTGAAACCCTTGCTTCTGAGTTCAAGTGCTTTCATGTATCCCTCAGTCGTTGGGTGAATTAACTTGAACTTCTCATTTATTAATGAGAGTCCCGTACACACTATGTTGCGGTCGTACTTCACCCTGGAGATCTTACCTAAGATTTCTAGAATGCTGAAGGGCGTGTAGTAGACCTCTAGGATTCTTGATTTCCATAGCTTGTTGAGGGTCACTAATGCTTCATCCGTACCCTCGACCTTAATACCTAGTATGGGAAGTAAGTATGTTGAGTCCAGGAGTACCTTAAGTTTACTTGAGGAACTCATCCTGCATTCCCTCGGATTCCCTCTCAAACTCCTCGAAGGTTGTTTTAGCGTATTTAGGTCCTTTGAGGGCTACGTCGAAGGGATCGGGTATAGGCTCCAGCACTATCTTAGAGCCTTCAACTCTCAGTTTGACTATACTCCCCTCTCCTATCCCTACAGCTTCAGCTATTGCCTTAGGTATGTATAGCGTGTTTTTCTTGGATATCCTTACCTTAGCCTCGAGAACCTCAGACATTTACGGGTTACCCAGAAATTGCTTAAGACTCAGATTATTAACATTAACCCAGAAACTATTGCCCCCTACCTGCCGCTACCAGGATTAAGTCGCTGTTTAGTGCCTCATTCACTCAAGCACTCGGCTCTCCAATAATGATTAATTTAATTAAGTTAATTATTTGAGTAATGTTTAAAAGGAATTTTTAGGAAATTTTATATACTCAAGGATAGTTAGTGTTCCCGGGAAGCGAGTGAGCGGGTCTCACGATACCGTACTCGTCGTTAATTTTGGTGGGCAGTACGCGCACTTAATAGCCCGTAGGTTGCGTGAGTTAGGCGCTCACGCCATCTTAACGAGTCCAGGCAGGTTTAGCGAGGTTCTTGAAGGTGGTGGCCGTGTTAAGGCGGTGGTTCTTTCTGGCGGGCCCATGAGTGTGAGGGACCTTGCGGGAATGTCTGGAGTGTGTAATGAGGTTCTCGGTTCTAGCTTACCCGTGCTTGGGATCTGTTTTGGACATCAATTACTGGCTATCTGCGGCGGCGGTGACGTTGATGGGTGTGAGGGTGAGTTTGGCCGTGCGTACGTGCGTGTTGTTCGAGACGACCCCCTCTTTAAGGGTTGGGGGGAGGTTGAGGAGGTGTGGATGAGTCATAGGGAGTGCGTTACGTCCCTCCCGGAGGGGGCTGAGGTACTGGCTGTTAGTGGTAGGGGTTACGTGGCTGCGTTTAGGCTTAGGGATTCTTTGGTTTACGGTGTTCAGTTCCATCCTGAGGTTAGGCACACGCGTAAGGGTGGGGTTCTGCTCCGTAACTTCCTGAGGTTAGCTGGTGTTGAGTTGAGTTGGAGGCCCGCCAACATTCTTGAGGAGATCCTTGAGGGTCTGAGGAAGGAGCTCAGCGGGTTTAAGGGTAGGGTTGTTGCCGCAATTAGCGGCGGTGTTGACTCAACTGTTGCTGCGGCGCTTGTGCGGAGGGTTGTTGGTGATAGGTTGGTGCCTGTCTTGATTGATCATGGCTTGTTTAGGGATGGTGAGGTTGAGGAGGTCGTGTCCCTCCTTAAGTCCTCGGGGCTTGACCCCCTAGTCATTGATGCTAGGGAGAGGTTCTTGAGTAGGCTTGAGGGTGTCGAGGATTGTGAGGAGCGTAGGAGGATCATAGGTGAGGAGTTCGCCGCCGTGTTTAAGGAGGTTGCGGAGTCGTTAGGTGATGTCGAGTACTTGGTTCAGGGCACTACGTACCCCGACGTGATCGAGAGCGGGTATGTTGAGTCCGCTGACAGGATCAAGAGCCACCATAACGTTGCCGGGCTGCCTGAATGGTTGGGGTTGAAGGTTGTTGAGCCGTTGAGGGAGCTCTACAAGGATGAGGTTAGGGAGTTAGGCAGGTTGCTCGGGTTACCTAAGGGGATCATTGAGAGGCACCCGTTCCCTGGTCCGGGCTTAGCGGTTAGGGTTGTGGGTAAGTTCAGCAGGGCTAAGCTCGAGGTCGTGAGGAGGGCGTCACGCATTCTTGAGGAGGAGTTGAGGCGTGCTGGCCTCTACGGTGACGTGTGGCAGGCGTTTGCCGTCGTTGGTGATGATCGGTGGGTCGGCGTTAAGGGTGATTCGAGGGAGGTTGGGTACGTCGTGACGTTGAGGGTCGTGTCGAGTGAGGATGCCATGACTGCTGACTGGGTTAGGCTTCCTTACGACGTCCTGGATAGGGTTGCTTCCAGGATAACTTCGGAGGTTGAGGGCGTGACCATGGTTACGTACGCGGTCACGCCGAAGCCTCCGAGCACTATAGAGCCTTGTTGAGGGGTGAATGGCTGTGAGGGTTAAGTACGTTCCTTGGGGTGAGGCCCTCAAGCTCTGTTACTCGCTTGCGGGGAAGATACTTGACTCCAGCGCGTCCTTCGACACCATCGTAACGATCTCTAGGGGCGGGCTAGTCCCTGCCCGCATAGTTAGTGATGTCCTGGGTATTGAGGAGATGTACGTCATTAGGTCAAGGTTCTGGGGGATCGCTGGGAAGGTGTTTGACGAGCCTCAAGTAAGTATTCACGAGCCGCTGGACGTTGACGGTAAGGACGTGCTCGTTGTTGATGAGGTTGTTGACACGGGCCTAACCATGGGTAAGGTTATGAAGCTCATTAAGGGTATGGGTGCGAGGGACGTGAAGTCCGCCGTGCTTCACTACAAGCTAACTAGCTCCTTGAAGCCCGACTATTACGTTGAGGTTGTTAGGGAGTGGGTATGGATTTTCTACCCCTGGTCATTCAGCGAAACCCTCTACAGCCTAGCCAAGCGTGAGGGCGGCGACGTGCTGGAGTCCGCGTTAAGGATAGCGTTGAGGGTTGGGGCTGAAGTCGACCTACTCGGTGCTGAGGCGCTGAAGCTCTCGCTAATGGAGTACGTTAGGAGGGATAACTCATGAGTTCCGTGTGCCCCCTGGACTACAGGTACGGTTCTGAGGAGATGAGGTCCCTCCTAACGCGTGAGGCCGTGTTGAGGAGGTTAATCGATGTTGAGGTAGCCTTAATGAAGGGGTTAGCGGATGCTGGCTTAGCGCCTGAGGAATGCGTGGATGTCTTAAGGGGATGCGCGTACGGCGTGAGGCCCGAGGACGTTGACGAGATGGAGGCTAGGACCGGCCACGAGTTAGCTTCCCTCGCCACCCTCATCGCATTGAGGTGCGGGGGGTGCGGGAAGTACGTTCATTTGGGGGCGACTAGCTCGGACATAATCGACACTGCGTGGGCCCTCATCATTAGGGATGCCCTCAACATAATCAAGCGCAGGTTGAGGAGCATCGTAGAGCTACTTGCGAGTATGAGTGAGTCCTACAAGGACGTGGTCATGGTTGGGAGGACTCACGGTAGGCACGCGTTACCCATAACCTTTGGCTTCAAGCTAGCTAACTACGCGTACGAACTCTCGAGGAGTTACGAGCGACTATGCTCGCTGACGGGCAGGGTGGTTAGGGGAGTGATTTCCGGGGCTGTGGGCACGATGGCTGCGTGGGGTGACGCGGGCATCACTGTTGAGTCCGGGTGCTTAAGGGAGTTGGGGCTCGAGCCACACCCGATCTCAACACAGGTCGCGCCTAGGGACGGGTACGCGGAGTTAGCGGCGTTCGCCGCCATACTGGCTAGCCAGCTGGATAGGTTAGCCCTCGAGGTCAGGGAGTTGATGAGGGATGAGATCGGTGAGGTTACCTTAGTTGGGGGCGTGGCTGGGAGCAGTACCATGCCTCATAAGGTGAACCCCGTCCTCGCTGAGCGTGTTTCTGGGTTAGCTAGGGTCTGCCGTGGTTTAGCCTTGACTGCCTTCGAGAACATTGCCTTAATGCATGAGCGGGATCTAACGAACAGTAGCTGCGAGAGGGTCTTACTGCCCCACATACTCCTCCTAACCGACCAGGTACTACTCGACGTTGAGAGGGTGTTGAGGGGCTTGAGGGTCAATGAGGACGCAATGGGGAGGAACCTAAGCATGAGTAGGGACTCCGTGATGGCTGAGTGCCTCATGGTGAGGTTAGTGCTTAAGGCTGGCGTGCCTAGGCATGAAGCGCATTCATTGCTTAGGGAGGCGTTAAGCATCGCTAGGTGCGAGGGCGTGAGCATTAAGGAAGCACTCAAGCGCCTCGGCACCAGCGACCTACTTACTGAGGAGGACTTCAGGGAATGCAGTGAGCCTGCCAACTACCTCGGCTCGTACGCTGAACTAATCGAGAGGGCGTTGAGGAGCGTTAGAGAG
>Ga0256842_1001477_pt1 | contig 18667 bp, 19 predicted proteins | sample 4559240metaG_FD_185973 | JGI IMG/M metagenome (GOLD analysis project Ga0256842, IMG submission 185973) | Hydrothermal vent microbial communities from Guaymas Basin, Mexico - 4559-240 | ecosystem: Environmental > Aquatic > Marine > Hydrothermal vents | place: Mexico: Guaymas Basin | collected...
AAAAGATATGGGAAATCACTAGCAAATAAAGCACCAGCCATGATACTAAGCATAATAGAAAGAAAATTAAAATATAATAACCAAGAACTAATAAAAATAAACACAAGAGAAGTAAAAGCTAGTCAATACAGCCATATAGAAGACGAAAATCAAAAGAAACCACTATCAGAAAGATGGAAAATAATAGGTGATAATAAAATACAAAGAGATTTATATAGCGCATATATAATAAAAAATGTAAACATAGAAGACAGAAAAACAATAAACAGAGAAAAAATGATAGAAGAATTTGAAAACTTTAACAAATTACACAAAAAAGAAATAGAAAGATTAGAAAACTTAAAAAAAAGGAAACATAAATTAATAAGCAGTTTTGGAATATAGAAACAATAAACAAGAAAAAAACAACAAAAAAAGGTTTTGAATTGAGCCTTAAACTATCGCTAATGTATTCAAAAGAATACTTGGTAGTGAAATTCTAATGGTATTTAAGCGAGTTCATATATGTTGTAACTTAATGGTTTTAATTAAGTGAGAGTATTTGAGAAACTTAATGAAGTTAGAACCACGTGATTTCAATCGTGTGAGATTCAGACAAGAAGTCCTTTTGTAACAAGTGGAATGAAAGAAGATGAAATGATGTTAATTGCTCAAATAATTCACGAAGCAATTGAAGGTGAAATAGAAAAAGAAAATTTAATTAATAGAGTTAAAGAATTAAGTAAAAAATTTTCTCTTTAATTTTAAAGCATCTTTTCATTTAAAATGCTTTTTTACTTGAATGAAAATATGACAAATTATTATATTACTGTAAATTTCAGGAAAGTGGTTGCATAAGTCACATGTTTTTAAATATTACTATAGTATAATTTATCGATAGTTAGTTGTAGCCGAAAAGTAGTTATTTTAAGGAGGAGATATGCAGTTTATATATATTTTAACTGTAGTTTCAGTTATTTTATCATTTTTAGTTGATTCTAAAAAAACTAAAAGAGCATTTAAAATTGGTGTTAAAAAACTGTGGAAGATTACACCACCATTTGTTTCAATTATTGTAGCGATATCAATTGTTTTATATTTGATTCCTAACGATTTAATTGTTAGATATCTCGGAGGAACAAAATCTTATTTGTCAATTTTGATGGCATTAACAATCGGGTCTGTTACTGTTATGCCAGGACCTGTGGTATATCCGCTTTGTAAAATACTTCTTTCACAAGGAGTTTCTTATAGTGTAATAGCAGCATTTTCAACATCATTAATGATGGTAGGAGTTGTGACTTTTCCAGTTGAAAGTGCATATTTTGGAAAGAAATTTGCGTTTTTAAGAAATGCTATAAGTTTGATAATGGCATTTATTGTAGCGATAGTTTTCGCATTTGTTAGTGGGTGGTTATAATGGATAAAATAAAACAAATTTCAGTAAAAACTGTTATGTTTATACTGTTTTTAATATTTTTAGTAGCATCAACATTAATTGATTTTAATCCTGGAGTTATAATAAGTAAGAATTTTACATCATTTTCTATGGAAATGATTAAAGTTTTACCACCGATATTCATTTTAATTGGCCTTTTTGATGTTTGGGTGAAAAGAGAAACAATAGAAAAACATCTTGGAGAAGGTGGAGGTTTGAAAAGTTATTTATGGGTTTTCATTTTGGCAGCTCCAATGGCTGGAGGCCTTTTGCCATCATTCCCTATTGCACATTCACTTTATAAAAAAGGTGCAAGACTTACAGTAATTTTGGTTTTTTTAGGTGCTGTAGGAATAGGGCGAGTACCAATGATTTTATTTGAATCAACTTTCCTTGGAGTAAAATTTAGTATGATTAGAATAATTGCTTCAATACCACTTGTAATAGTTTCAGGAATTTTTTTAGGAAGAAAACTTGAAAAAGAAGGATATACACTTCCTAAGGACGTAATAAATAAATAAATATATTATAGGAAGAGCATTTAAGTGAAATTTAAAGGCTCTTTTTTGATAATTTGTAATAAAATATTGAACTATATAAATTATAAATGTTATAATTTATTATAGAAGTAACATAGTAATTTGAAAAAAAATATGTGTTTTAAGATTTTGAATGGGAGGACTAAAATGACATATTCACCAGGTATTGCTTCAGCATTTAATAAGACGAAAAACAGAAGTAAGCATTTATCGCCGCAATCAGGTATGTGTTCTGTTTGTACAGACGATTGTGTCGGAACTTGTGAAATAGGATTAGCTGCAACTCTTGGAGCCAAAACGGTGTATCCAACAACAACAGGAACTAATCAAGTAGGGTCTGAAAAAGATTATCCAATTGATTATAGTCACTTCAATATTAATGGGCGTGTATTTGGCGCAGTTGGAACTGGCGAAACATATGAAGAGGCAACAATTTTTAATGTGAAATTAGAGCGTATAATTGGGAAAGAACATCCAGTTAAAATGACAATGCCTATTTTACTACCAGCACTTATCAAATTAAATTGGGAAGATTATTTTGCAGGTGCAGCTATGGCAGGAATTTGCTGTGTTATAGGAGAAGATGCAAGAACTAAAGATCCGAATTTAGTTATGGAAGATGGAAAAGTAAAAGAATTTCCCGCAGTAGAAAAAATGCAGGATGCTTTTAAGAAATATTATAGAGGTTATGGTCAAATTGCTTTACAGTGTAATGTTGAAGATGACATGATTGGAGTACCAGAAGTAGCAATTCAAAAGCATGGAGTGGAAGCGATTGAATTTAAGTTTGGTCAATCAGCAAAAGGAACGCAACCTGCAAATAGATTAAATAGTATTGAAGAAGCTTATCAAAAGAAAGCTCAAGGATATATGGTACATCCAGATCCAGATGATCCTAAAGTAATAAAGGCATATGAAAAAGGAGTTTGTCCTAATTTTTACAAATATAGTCGTTTGCCACTTTGGGATGAAACGTATTTAAATAAGCGTATTAATGAATTAAGAAAATTAGGATTAAAAAATGTATATTTTAAAATGGCATGTTATGATGATAGAGATGTTGAAAGAGTTTTACGTATGGCTAGTGATATTGGAGTAGATATGGTAACTTTTGATGGAGCTGGTGGCGGTAGTGGATATAGCCCTAATAAAATGATGAATGAATGGGGACAACCTACAATAATTTTAGAAAAAACAGTATGTAATGTTGTAAAATTATTAAAAGATGAAAATAAATGGATTCCTGGAATTACCATGACAGGTGGGATTGTTTCGGAAGATCAAGTTTTTAAAGTATTAGCATATGGGAATAATGATATTACAACTGTAGGTATTTGTCGTGGAGCGATGGCTGCGGCAATGACAGGAAAGACAGTTGGAGAAATGGTTGCTAATGGTAATGTACCTGCTCATTTAAAAGAATATGGTAATACAGTAGAAGAAATTTATGGAGATTTAGCAGATTTAAGAAGTTATTATGGTAAAAAAGCTAATAATTTTCCAACTGGTGCAATAGGAGTATTTTCTTATTTAAATAAAATTGCATTTGGGTTAAGACATTTTGCAGCACTTAATAGAAAATTTGATATTAACTATTTAGATAGAAGTGATTTAATTCCATTAACTCGAGAAGCTAATATACTATTAGATGGAAAATGGCTAAAATACTAAGTAAATATATAAACTCCAAAGCAGATATAACTGTTTTGGAGTTTTTATTTAGATAATTTTTTTTATACATTTTAGTACATAATCAATATCATCTTTAGATATATCATTATTAGTTACGAATCTATATTCACCGCATTCAGTAGCATTTATTTTAATGCCTTTTTTAAGTAATTTTGAAATAAATTTTTCTTCTTTAATTATAGAATCATCCATTGTAAAAAAAACCATATTGATATCAAGTCTTTCGCGTATTACATTAATACCTTCAAATAAATCAAGTTTATTTGCTAGGTATTTTGCATTTTCATGGTCAATATTTAGTCTGTTAACCATTTCTTTTAATGAAATGAGACCTGCTGCAGCTAAAAATCCTACTTGTCTAAGACCACCACCCATAAGTTTTCTGTTTTTTTTAGCTTTTAAAATGAATTTTTTATCACCAACTAAAAGCGATCCTACTGGGGCACATAATCCTTTTGAAATACAAAACATTATACTATCTGCATATTTTGCAACCTCTTTAGGTTTAACGTTTAAAGCTGTTGCTGCATTAAATATTCTTGCACCATCAAGATGTACTGGAATATTATGTTTTTTAGCTAAATCATAAATTTCTTTCATTTTACTTAGTGGTATTACTGAACCGTTTCCATGTGCGTTTTCAACACAAATTAAGCCTGTTTCAGGATAATGGATATCATCTTCTCTAATAAGATTTTTTAATTTTTCAATATCATACCTTCCACCAAAACTTTCAAGTGGTCTTAATTGAACGCCTGCAATTGTAGAAGCAGCGCCTACTTCATGAAATAATATATGTGCATCGTTGGTAACAATTACCTCATCGCCTCTTTTAGTATGGGTTAAAAGAGAAAGTTGATTCCCAAAAGTACCACTTGGAACAAATAGAGCGGCTTCTTTTCCAAGCATTTTTGCAGCTAATGTTTCAAGTTCTTTAACAGTGGGATCATCATCATAAACATCATCGCCAACATCTGCTTTAAACATTGCTTCACGCATCTTTTCAGTTGGCTGTGTTACAGTATCACTTCTTAAATCAATCATATTACTCTCCTTTTTTATTTGTACTATTTATATTTTTTGTGTATGTATATTGAAAATAAAGATATTGAAATTGTAGATAAAGTAGTTATAATGAATATTTTTGAGCTTGGATTTGATATTGTTTGTCCGATTAATGTATTAACTATCATTCTAGGCATTAGTCCGATAATTGAGCCTATTACATATTTTTTATAATTAATTTTTAGTGATCCAAGTGCTAAACTTACGATATCACATGGAAGTATTCCTATTATTCTTAAAATATATGGTAAAAAATACTCGTTATTATTTTTAAGATCATTTATTTTATTAATTTTTTCATATTTTTCACTAAGTTTATCAAATAAATCTGTGCCACAGAATCTTCCAACTAAATATGGAATTGAAACTGTTAAGAAAAGCCCTATAATATTTACAAATATACCATAAATGGGTGTAAATATAATACCGGAAGCAATGCAAAGTAAAGATAATGGAAAAATTATGCTTAATGATTTAATTATATATAATCCCCAAATAACAATGACTGCAAGAAAATAATTTGATGGTACATAATTTAATATTTCGCTTATAGTTAGCGTATTTATATTTTTAGTAATTAAAACTATTAAAGCTATCATAATTAATATTGGAATAATTCTAAAAATCAATAATATTTTATTTCTAAATCTTTCGTTTTTCAAAATGGACCTCCAAATAATAGTAGTATATAATGATTATACGCTTTATTTAGTAGTTTGTTCAATAAGTACTTGTAAAAAATTGTGTTATTGATTATAATTATATTGTAGAACTGACCGGTCAGTCGGAAGGAGAAAATTATGAAGAAATTAATGTTATTATTATTATCTATAATGATAATTTTTACAGGTTGTAATAATAAAACTGAAGAAGTAGCAATAGAGGAGACATATGTACCAGTTGAAGTGAAAATGCCAGAAAGTGGAAATCTGTCTAAAACACTTACTTTTACTGGAACTATTGCATCGGAAGATACTGTTACAGTTGTTCCATCAATTATGGGGAGTGAAGAGGTATTAGATGTGCTTGTAAAAGTTGGAGATTATGTAAAAAAAGATCAACTTTTAATAGTTCTTGACAATGAAAATACAGCTGATCAAATTGAGAGCTCAAGACTTCAATATGAACTTGCTAAAAGCAGTTATAATTCGCAATATGAATCATATTTACTAAATTTTGATAATTTCAAAGATATTGAAAAACTTTATAATGAAGGTGCTGTAAGTGAAAGTGATTATAAAGCGGCAAAATTACGTGCATCGGATAACCAAGTTAAACTTTTAAGAGATCAACTTAATCAAGCAAAATTTGCTTATGAAAAATCACTTGAAAATAATGATGATTTAAATATTATTGCTCCAGTTAATGGAATTATAAGTAGTATAAATATTTCAGAAAACAATTTAATTTCACAAAATAATTTCATTTCAATTATTAATTTAAATGATTTAGAAGTTAAATTTTATATTCCTGAAAGTAGAATTGCATTAGTTAAGCCTCAAATGGATGTAAATATAAAAATACCTTCAATTGATGTTTCAATTCCTTCTACTATTGAATGGATTAATCCACAAAAGAATATTGGTAAAAATATGTATGAAGGAAATCTTAAATTGAATAATAAGGATGGGCTTGTATTTCCAGGAATGAAGTCATTTGTCGATGTGGAGTTAAAAAATGTTGAGACTTTTTTAATACCAATTGATGCAGTATTATTTGATAAAACAAATTATATTTATACGGTAAAAGATAATAAATCGATTAAAACACCAGTTGAAGTTGGTGACGATAATGGTGAAATGATCGAAATAATTTCTGGTATTGATAAAGAAAGTGTAATAATAGTTAAGGGTCAAACTTTTGTAAAGGAAAATTCTGTAATTAAAATTGTAAGGAGGCAATAATGAAAGTATCAAATATGTCCATTAAACGCCCTGTTACAGTTATAATGTTAACTTTAATAGTTGTACTTATAGGAGTTGTAAGTCTGCTTAATTTATCAGTTGATCTTTATCCTAAAATTGATGTTCCTGTTGCAATTGTATCAACTTCATATACAGGAGCTGGACCTTTAGAAATAGAAAATTTGGTGACAAAGCCTCTTGAAGGAGCATTAGCTACAGTAAGTGGGCTTGAAGATATAAGTTCTCAGTCATCAGATGGTAGTTCACTTGTTATTTTACAATTTGATTTTGGTACTGATATGGAAAGTGCAGCGCTTGAAATGCGTGAAAAGGTAGATATGGTAAAAGGATATTTACCAGATGATGCAACAAATCCTAGAGTTTTTAAAATTGACCCTAATGCACTTCCAATTATGACTTTAAGTGTGAATTCGGAAGGTACTTTAGCAGAAACTCAAACAATAGTTGAAGATAAAATTCTTTCAAGACTTGAAAGAATAGAAGGAATTGCATCTGTAGATACAACAGGAGGAGTTGACAATGAAATTTTAATAGAGATTGATCAACTTGCTTTAAACACATACAAATTGTCTTTTAATCAACTCAAAAATATTTTAGTATCAGAAAATATAAACATACCTTCTGGAACAATCGATAGAGGAAACAAGAGCCTTTCTTTTAAAATAGCAGGCGAATTTCAATCTGTTGCTGAAATTTCAAATCTTCCAATTATTTTAAATGATGGGAATGTTATAAGGCTTAAAGATGTTGCAAAAGTAAAACTTAAAGCAGAAGATATTACTACTATTAATAGATATAATAAATCTATTTCAATTGGTCTGAATCTTTCAAAACAGACTGATGCAAATACTGTAAAAGTTGCAAGAGAAATAAAAAAAGAGATAAAAAAATTAAATAATGAATTAGATAATGCAAATATTGATATAATTTTTGATGCTTCTGTATTTATTAATAAAGCAATTTCAAATGTTGAAAGAAGTGGTATTGTTGGAGGTATTCTTGCAATAATAATTCTTTATCTATTTTTAAGAAATATTAGAACTACAACAATTATAGCAATTTCAATTCCAGTATCAGTAATAGCTACTTTTTCACTAATCTATTTTTATGGAATAACGCTTAACTTAATGACTTTAGGAGGTTTGGCATTAGGGCTCGGGATGCTCGTCGATAACTCTATTGTTGTTCTTGAAAACATTTATAGATATAGAGATATGGGTTACTCTAGAAGTGATGCAGCTAAAGAAGGAACAAATGAAGTTTCAATGGCTGTAATAGCTTCAACTTTAACGACTGTAGCCGTTTTTTTACCAATAGTTTTTGTAAAAGGAGTTACATCAATTCTTTTTAAAGAATTAGCATTAACAGTTACATTTTCGTTGCTCGCATCATTAGTCGTTGCTCTTACTATAGTGCCAATGCTTTCATCACTTATCTTGAAAATAGATCATGTTCAAGATGAAAAAAGAAGGTTTTCATATTTTGATAAAGGTTTTCATAAAGTTCAAAGTATGTATGCGTTTTTAGTTAAAAAAACAATTGAGAAAAGGAAAACAACTGCATTTATTATGATTGCTATGTTTATATCTTCACTTTTCTTAGTGGGTTCAATAGGTGCTGAATTTATACCATCAATGGATGAAGGAAGTATTCAAGTAAGTGTTGAATTACCTAGTAGTTCTAAATTTGAATCAACTTTGAAAATAATTAATGAAATAGAATCTGAACTTGAAACAATACCTGAAATAGAATCTATTTACACAGTTGTTGGAGTATCAGGATTTGGTCATATTCAATCGCAATCTGGAAGTAATGGAAGTATAACAGCAACACTTGTACCATTAAAAAATAGAGATAAAAGTACTTTTGAAATGGCTGATGAAATCAGAAAAATTATAAAAGATTATGCGGGAGCAAAAATAAATGTTAGTGCAACTGAAAGTCAAGGATTTGGTGGAATGACTGCACCAATATCTATTGAATTAAAAGGTGACAATATTGATGTTTTAAAAGATTACTCTGAAAGAATAATTGAAATGTCTAAAAAAGTTAAAGGTACTAGAGAAGTTTCGTCATCTCTTGAAGAGGAAAAAGATGAATTGAAACTTGTAATAGATCGTGAAAAAGCTTCTTTTTATGGAATTACTTCTGCGCAGATATCGCAGTATGTACGTGATTTAACGGAAGGTACTACTTTAACTAACTATAGAAAAGATGGCGAGGAAATTGCGATTAAAATAATTGGAGATGAATCAATTAGAGGCAATCTTGAAAAATTAAGAGAGTTAAATATTGAAACACCTTATGGACTTGTACCTTTAGAAGAATTAACTCAAAGTCTTGAAATAGTTAAAAGTCCAATTACAATTACTAGGACAAATCAAGTAAGGACTGTAACAATTTCAATGAGTACTTTTAATAGAGATCTTGAAAGTGTTTCAAATGATATTGAAAATAATCTTGAAAAAATGGCTTTTCCTGATGGATATTCATATAAAGTAGGAGGACAAAAAGAAGATTTAGTCGATGCATTTTCTTCACTTGGTCAAGCGTTAGTCTTAGCTATTTTACTTGTATATATGATAATGGCAAGTCAATTTGAAAATATTAAATACCCATTAATTATTATGTTTACATTACCACTTGCTTTAACAGGAAGTTTATTTGCTCTATTTATTACTCATAGATTAATAAATGTACCAGCAATAATTGGAGTTATTATGTTATCAGGAATTGTTGTTAATAATGCAATAGTACTTGTTGATTATATTAATACATTAAGACGTAAGGGAAAAACTTTAAAAGAATCCGTTGTTGAGGCATCACAAGTAAGACTTCGTCCAATATTAATGACTACTCTTACAACTGTTTTAGGGCTTGTTCCAATGTCTTTAGGTATTGGTGAAGGTGCCGAAACAACAGCTCCATTAGCAACAGTTGTTATAGGAGGTCTTTTATTTTCGACATTACTTACGGTAGTTGTAATTCCTACAGTATATTTAATGTTTAATAGAAAAGCTTTGAAAAAGGAGGAAGAACTTGAGAAAATATAAAGAAAAAGAAATATTGATTTTTAAAACAACTTGGGGACTTTTTTCTGAAAAAGGATTTCACGATATAAAAATCAGTGAAATTGCAAAGCTTTCAGGAATAGGTAAGGGCACTGTTTATGAATATTTTAAAAGTAAGGAAGAACTTGTTCAAGAGATGATTATTTATAATTTAGAAATTGCTCATGAAAAAGTAATTTCTGAAATTGAGATTATAGATTCTCCAGTGGAAAAATTAAGAGTTATTGGAATAAATGATATTAATAGAAAAATGGATATTTTGAAAACATTAAAAATCATTCAAATGATTACTGATTTTTCAAAGAATAATATTAAGGAAAGCGTGTTTGAGAATATTGGCAAAAGATTTAAACTTGTTCAAGAAATAATCGAAGAAGGAATAAAAGAAGGTATTATTAATACAGATAATGCTAGTAATGCTACAATTCTTTATACAGGGACTATGAATAATGCGTTAATGATAGATAATTTTACAAATGGTAGTGCAATAAATATGGATGAAATACTTGAGTATGTTATTGATACTTTAACAAAAAAAGCTAGCGATTATCGCTAGCTATATTTTTTTTACATATTCAGATTTTAAATACATTCCGCCAAATCCATCAATTTTACAATCGATGTCATGACCACCATCTGCATCTTCAACAAGACGTATACTTTTAACTTTAGTTCCTCTTTTTAAATCTGAAGAACTACCTCTAACTTTTAAATCTTTGATTACCGTTACTGAATCTCCATCATGTAATATAGTACCATTTGAATCTCTAACTACTCTTTCTTCGTTTTTTTCAGCTTCCTCTTCTTTAGACCATTCATATCCGCACATTGGACATACAATAAGATTTCCATCTTCATAAGTATATTCTGAATCACATTTTGGGCAATTTGGTATTCCTGCCATATATATCCTCCAATCAATTAATAATATATTAAATGTTTATATAAACATATAAAATCCTTACAGTTAGGTATACTATCACATAGTTAAGTACTTGTCAAAATATTGATTTTTGAAATGATTTAATTGTCATTAAATGGTATATATTCATATGTGATTACTCATATTGGAGGTGCGTTTTGGTGAAAAAATTGAGTATTATATTGTTAGTTATCTTAATGTTACTATCAGTTTCAGGGTGTGGTGGTTCAAAAGATGTGAAAGATAATTCAGTTAATAGTGAAAATGAAGGTAATTTGCTTGAAGATGATGAAAGTGAAGATGAAACTATATATGATGAATCAATAACAAAAAAAAGAAATTAAGAATATTGAAAATGAATTTTTACAAGGAAATATGGATGAAGCAGAGTATCATTCAAAAAAGTGGAAGCTTTACTTTTATCAAATGAAAGAGTAGAAAATGAGGAGACTTTAGCTAAAAAAAATTCAGATGATATTCCAATTGATTTATCATATGATTTACAGTGGATGAGTAATAATTATGAGAATTTAGATAAAGACCAGAAAGAAATTTTTGATAGACTAAACAATTTATATGTAAAAGAGGAAAAGAATATATCTTTTATTAATAGGATAATTAAAAAAGCTTATGCGGATGAAGAATGTTATTCTGAGATTGATGATAATGTAAAACTTTTTTCTAGAGAGCTGATATATCAAACTTTTTATCAGCCGATAGTTCTTTATTAAATATTGACATGACGCCTGCTGAATTAGCAGATGAGTATAAAAATTCTGAAGACATTATGAATAAAGTAGCTGTAATGAATGGATTATTTGATAAAACTATTAATAATGGTCCAAGTAGAATCGACATGACTTTGATTAATCCTAATTATGATGGAGAACAAATTCAAGAAATTAAATTTAAAGATAATATACTATCAGCTTATATTGAAACTAGTTATACAAATGAACGTGGAGATGAATTTGAAGTTGATATTGAATTTAATTATGATTTTAGATAAAAAAAGCGGGCTCTGTGCGCCTTATGCGAACAGTTGTATAAAATATTAATATAAATGGTTGATTTTTCATATGAAGCTATGTTATTATTAGTTAAATGTTAACAATTTGTAATATTTATTAAAGGGGGAAATATGAAAAAATTAGCAATGTTATTAGTAGCAGTTTTAGTATTATCTTTAATGCTTACTGCATGTTCAGCTCCTGCTGAAGAAGAGGCAAAAGTAATAAAATTTGGTGTATTTGAACCACTTACAGGCGCAAATGCTGCAGGTGGAGCTATGGAAATAGAAGGTATTGAAATAGCTCATGAATTATATCCAGAAGTATTAGGATTACCAATCGAAGTTGTCACAGTGGATAATAAATCAGATAAAGTTGAAGCTGCAAATGCTGCAACTAAATTGGTTGATAAAGATAAGGTTAATGGTATTATAGGCTCATGGGGATCTTCTTTCTCAATGGCTGCTGGTCCAATTGTAAAAGATGCAGAGGTTCCAGCTCTTGGTACTTCATGTACAAACCCATTAGTTACTTTAGGAAATGATTATTATTTTAGAGTTACATTTATTGACTCTTTCCAAGGTGTTGTAATGGCTAATTATGCATTTAATGAGCTTGGTGCAACAAAAGTTGCAATTGTTCAAGAAATTTCGAATGATTATTCAGTAGGATTAGTAAAATTCTTTTCAGATGAGTTTAAAAGATTAACTGGTGACGAAGATTCAATTCTTTATGTTGCAAGTTATAATACTGGAGATCAAGATTTCACTGCACAACTTACAAATATTAAAACGTTAAATCCAGATGCTATATTTGCACCAGGAAACTATAGTGAGTCTGCAATGTTAATTAAGCAAGCAAAAGAATTAGATCTTAATGTACCTTTCTTAGGAGCTGACACTTGGGAAACTCCTGAATTTATAGATATAGGTGGAGATGCAGTAAATGGTACAGTATTCTCAACTTTCTTTGATTCAAAAGTTCCTTTAACTCCTGAATCAGAAATATTCTTAAAAGCTTATAGAGATAAATATGGTAAAGAGCCTGCTTCTGTAACTGCGTTGGCTTATGATGGATATATCTTAATGAGAAATGCAATTGAACGAGCTGGTAGCGCTGATCCTAATGCTATTAGAGATGCACTAGCTGAAACTCAAGGATTTGATGGAGCTGCAGGTGTAATTTCACTTGATGCTAATGGCGATGCAGTTAAAAATGCAGTTATTAAAACTATCAGTAACGGTGAATTTGAATACTTAACTACAATAGCACCTAACTAAAATAAAAATCAATTTTGCAGATATCCTCTTAGGGTATCTGCATCATTTTGATTGATTTGGAGGAATTCATATATGTCATATGAAATATTTTTACAACATTTAAGTAATGGAATAGCTCTTGGAAGTTTATATGCTCTTATTGCAATTGGTTATACTATGGTATACGGTATTTTAAGACTTATAAATTTTGCTCATGGAGATATTTTTATGGTTGCTACATATGTTATGTTTTACGGCGTAACAATGTTTTTTATGCCTTGGGGAGTCGCAGTAGTAGTTGCAATTCTATTAACAGGTGCATTGGGTATAACAGTTGAGAGATTAGCTTATCGTCCACTTAGAAATTCGCCTAGAATTTCAGTAATGATTTCTGCAATTGGAGCTTCGTATTTAATTGAAAATCTTTCAATTGTAATTTTTGGAGGAAGACCAAAAGCATTTCCAATTCCAGAATTTTTTAATCATGTTTCACATATTGGATCTATATCAATTCCAAGAGCTAACTTTTTTATACCAGTAATTACTTTTGTTGCACTTGTTATTTTACTTTATATTGTTAATAAAACAAAAACAGGAATGGCAATGCGAGCTGTATCAAAGGATTATGAAGCTGCAAGACTTATGGGTATTAACGTTGACAATATTATTTCAATTACATTTGGAATTGGTTCAATGCTTGCTGCTGTTGGTGGTATAATGTGGGGAATAAAATATCCGAATTTAATTCCACTTTTAGGATTGATGCCTGGATTAAAAGCATTTATAGCTGCCGTTATTGGTGGTATAGGAAATATCAAAGGAGCTGTATTAGGTGGCTTTTTACTTGGTATGTCTGAAATTATGATTATTGCATTTTTACCTTCTTTAACGGGGTACCGTGATGCATTTGCATTTATTTTATTAATAGCAATTTTATTATTTAAACCAGATGGTTTACTTGGTAAAAATGTTACAGAGAAGGTGTAATTATGTTAAATAAAAATAATTTAATTAAAATTGGACTTATAATGGTAACAGGAATTGTTTTAGCAATATTAAATGCAACACTTGGAAGATATCAATTAAGAATTCTTAATTTAGCAGGTATTTACATTGTTTTAGGATTAAGTTTAAATTTAATAAATGGTTTTACAGGACTTTTCTCTTTAGGTCATGCTGGCTTTATGGCAGTAGGTGCATATGCAAGTGCACTTCTAACTATGTCACCAGCTCAAAAAAGTGTTAATTTCTTTGTTAAACCAATTGTTCCATTTTTAGCAAATATTGAAATTGGATTTTTACCAGCAATTATTATTGGTGGTGTAGTTGCAGCGATTGTTGGGGCGGTATTAGCAGCTCCAATATTAAGACTGAAAGATGATTATTTAGCAATAGCGACACTTGGTTTTGGAGAGATAATACGTGTAGTTTTTACAAATACTCAATCTTTAACAAATGGTGCACTTGGTTTAAAGGGTTTGCCTTCATATACGAATACAGGATATACTTGGACTATTGTAATAATTACTATTGCATTTATGTTTTCACTAAGAAGATCAAGTTATGGAAAGGCATTTATGGCAATTAGAGAAGATGAAATAGCTGCTGAATCAATGGGAATAGATTTATTTAAGCATAAACTTTTAGCATTTACTATTGGATCATTCTTTGCTGGTGTTGGTGGAGCATTATTAGCACATTTAATGGGAACTATAGATCCGTTGATGTTTAGATTTTTAATGACTTTCAATATACTTTTGATCGTTGTACTTGGAGGAATTGGAAGTATTTCAGGAACAATAATTTCTGCTATAATTGTTACGATTTCAATGGAATGGTTAAGATTCCTTGATGGACCGATAGATTTAGGATTTGCGGTAATTCATTCTGTACCAGGTATGAGAATGGTTCTTTTCTCACTTCTACTTATGATAGTAATATTATATTATCAACATGGGTTAATGGGTCAAGATGAAATAACATTAGAATTTGTTAAAGAGAAACTAAAAAGATTTAAGAAGAAGGAGGCGTAGTCATGTCAATTTTAAGAACAGATAGTATCACAATGAAATTTGGCGGTTTGACTGCCGTTTCTGAACTTAGCTTAAATATACCGACAAATGGAATTGTTGGTTTAATTGGTCCAAATGGTGCTGGGAAAACTACAATTTTCAATATGATTACTGGAGTATACACTCCAACAACAGGAAACATTATATTTGACAAAATAGATATAACTGGAATGAAATCACATTTAATTACTAAAAATGGAATTGCCAGAACTTTTCAAAATATTAGATTGTTTAAAGATTTAACAGTTCTTGATAATGTTATGATTGCAAATCATTTGAGACTTAAATCAAATATTATATCATCTGTTTTAAGGACTCCAGATTATAGAAAAAAAGAAGGGCATATTTTAAAAAAATCGATTCTTTTACTTGAACAAACTGGATTAATAGAATATAAAGACGATAAAGCTAGTTCTTTACCTTATGGGAAACAAAGAAAACTTGAAATTGCTCGTGCGCTTGCGACAGAACCAAAACTTCTTTTATTAGATGAACCTGCTGCTGGAATGAATCCACAGGAATCAATAGAGCTTATGGAATTTGTAAAAGAAATTAGAGACGCATTTGATTTATCGGTTTTAATGATAGAACATCATATGCAAGTAATAATGGGTGTTTGCGAGAAAATATATGTACTTGACTATGGTGTAAATATTGCTGAAGGAAATCCTGAAGAAATACAAAACAATCCGAAAGTTATTGAAGCATATTTAGGGGTGGACGAATGATTAAGATTAACGATATACATGTTTATTATGGCGGAATTCATGCAATAAAAGGTATTACGATTGAAGTTGAAAAAGGAAGTGTTGTTAGTCTTATCGGAGCAAATGGTGCTGGTAAAAGTACTACTTTAAGAGCGATAATGAGTCTTGAGAAACCTAAAGAAGGAACAATCACTTATAAGGATAAAGATATTACTTATGAAAAAACTAGAGATTTAGTGAAAAATGGTCTTGTACTTGTACCTGAAGGACGTCATGTTTTTACAAATTTGACTGTTGAAGAAAATCTTATTTTAGGTGCTTATTTAAGAAAAGATAATGATAAAGTAAAAGAAGATATTAAATGGGTATATGAACTTTTCCCTAGACTATTAGAAAGAAAAGAGCAATTAGCTGGAACGATGTCAGGTGGAGAACAGCAAATGCTTGCAGTTGCACGAGCATTAATGAGTAAGCCGGAACTTTTACTTATGGATGAACCATCTCTTGGGCTTGCACCACTTATTGTAAAAGATATTTTTGAAATTATTAAAAAAATAAATTCATTGGGTGTTACTATTTTATTGATTGAGCAAAACGCAAAAGTAGCTTTAGAAATATCTGATTATGCTTATGTAATGGAAACAGGGAAAATTGTTTTAGAAGGTAAAGGAAAAGATCTTTTAAATGATGAAAATGTAAAAAAAGCATATTTAGGAGCCTAAATCTATAATAGGAAAATTACTCTAGTATAACAAATAGAGTAATTTTTTAAGTTTTTGATAGTATTTGTTTTTTGAAGTATAAATTTTGAGTTAATGAAATCAAAAAACAGTTAGTGACATACTAACTGTAATTGTTACTGTTCACACCCTAAAATAAAAAACACCTCAAATAACTTCGAATTATAATTTTAATCGAAGCTTATTTGAGGAAATATATTTGATAAATGTTTAAAAATACTGTTGCCTTTATTTTTAACATTTTCTATAATACTTTGTACTTTACAATAATTATCTAGACTCTCGAAACTTCTAAATGATCCTGCCACATGTGCTTTCCGTTTTATTTTCCTTAACTGACGTTCTGCTAAATTGTTTGTATAAGGAATTTCTTCGTCTTCTAGAAAATACAATGTCGAATCCTTATACTCTCTTAATCTTTTTGCCAGATTAAATCCTTCTTTATAGTATTTATTTGGAGGATTATTTTCGTATTCTTGATTTGCTAATTCTAGAATAGAGTCATATTCAGTTATATATTTATTTTTAGAAGAAATGTCAAGAGATTGATTCTTTACTGCTGAGATTATTTCTTGCAATAAAGGTTTCATCTTTGAATGCCATGATAGTTTGGTTTCGTTTTCAATCGCTGATTGTAAATATCGTAATATATGTGCTATACACTCTTGATGTTTACTACCGTAATTATAAAACGTCCTATCATGATCATGGATAATTGTTTGTCCATAATCTTCTGCTGCTGTGGCTTCTACTCCTTTTTTACCTTTGTTTTCTCTTGCATAATATAAAGTATCATTAGGGTTTGTTGTTACAAATACATTTGCATTTTTTCCATTTACTCTTACATTGGTGGCATCTATATGCATATACTTAAATCTTTGCAGATTTATAAATATTTCATCCAATTCATTTCCACTTTGTTTAACTATTTTTTCATTTAAATTATTTAAAAATCCTTTTGATAGGTTTATATTTTGATTACTAATTTCACTAATTATTTCAATTGTTTTATCTATTGAAACGTTAGCATGACTATTTAACAATATAGCTAGCGTTTTTACATTTCGTCCATAAGAAACTTCATTATTAATTTCTTTTGGAATAGGTGCATGTACAAGTTCTCCTGTTAGTTTGTTTTTATATTCCATGAATTGATATTCAATTACTTCAAAACCAATTATAATATCTACTACTTGTTTTTTTATTACATTTCCAGTTTCTATAAAAATACTTTTATCAGCATATTCTTTTGGTCTTGCAATTTTTACTATTTTATCTGGATTAGTATGTTTCTTTCTCGAATGTCCTTTGTGTCCTTTTTGCGCACCAGGTTTTTTATCACTTTGTGTTCTTCCGTTACAAATGTTTTTACGTCCAATTTTATTTGAAGATGGTATCGAAGAATTAGTATAGTCTTTATTGATTTGAGCCACTAATTTCTTATTAAGATTTTTTGTTTCTTTTAATTCTATTTTTAATGCTTTATTTTCAGCTTTTAATTCTTTAATTATTTCTCTATCTTCTGCAATTTTTTCTTCTGCTTTTGCTATATATTTGAAAAGACTATCGAATTTCTTATTTAATTCTGACATGTCTTCTTTTATTTTTTTAACTTCAAAAGACAATTCCTTGTTTTTAATAGTTAGTTTTCTGTTTTTTTCTTTTAGTTTATTATTTATTTCTTCAAATTTAATTGTTTTAGATGTTAATTGCTCAATTTTTTTATTTTGACGAATATATTCTTCGCCAGATTCAAATCTTTTTAATTTATCTTTTAAAGCTTTATTATTGAACATATTCATGAGCGATCATCCTTTGATATATATACTAATAAACTGTTGAAATTACAATGTTTTCTCTACTTCTATTATACCAGACTTTTACGCACAAAAAAAGTCCTAATTTCAGTTTTTTCAAACTTTTTAAGACTTTTTATTTGCTTATTTTATTTTGTTATTAATTAGGGGTGTGAACAGTAACCTGTAATTGTAACAAGTTTGTAGTAATAATGGAAAAAAACAGTTTTTTATGTTAAACTAATAGAATAGATTAGATTAAACTTGAGTTTTGCAGTGAAATTTCACAACAAGAGCCACAAGCCATTGAATTGCAATGGACTGTGGCTCTTGTTGTGTGTATATTTATGTTGTGAAATAATACTTATTTTTCATATTTTAAAATATTTTTAATTTCGGATAATGTCATTATTTTTTTGCTAAAGTTAACATTGAATGTTTGCTCAAGAGTT
>Ga0256842_1001478_pt1 | contig 18662 bp, 16 predicted proteins | sample 4559240metaG_FD_185973 | JGI IMG/M metagenome (GOLD analysis project Ga0256842, IMG submission 185973) | Hydrothermal vent microbial communities from Guaymas Basin, Mexico - 4559-240 | ecosystem: Environmental > Aquatic > Marine > Hydrothermal vents | place: Mexico: Guaymas Basin | collected...
GGTCAGGGTTTCCCCCATTGCCCAATATTCCCCACTGCTGCCTCCCGTAGGAGTCTGGACCGTGTCTCAGTTCCAGTGTGGCTGATCATCCTCTCAGACCAGCTACGCGTCATCGCCTTGGTAGGCCTTTACCCCACCAACTAGCTGATACGCCGCAGCCCTATCCCCCAGCGGCCCGAAGACCTTTCCCCTCTCGGGTATATGCGGTATTAGCACACCTTTCGGTGTGTTATCCCCCTCTGGGGGGCAAGTAGCTACGTGTTACTCACCCGTCCGCCGGTCGCCAGCCAAAGAACCAAAGTTCTCTGCTGCTGCCCCTCGACTTGCATGTGTTAAGCATGCCGCCAGCGTTCACTCTGAGCCAGGATCAAACTCTCCATTAATATTTTAATGTTGTTTAATCCCAAAAATCAAAGTATCTACGTTGACTCTTGTTTTATTATGGTATTATCAATACCCTCGGGTTTTATATTTTCTATTCTAATATTTCTTCCCCCTCGGGTATGCTACTTATCTCTAAGCTCTCTATCATCTCTCAAACACCCTCTTGCGTTTGAGGACTGAAAGTATATTAAATTTTCTGTACTCTGTCAAGAGTTTTTACTTCGTTTTTTTTAATTTTTTTTGTTTTTTTTCATATCTCTATCTTTTTTGCTTTTAATATTCTTTAATATTAAGTCTGACACTAACTGTATAATCTTTTTTTGGGGAGGTATTTATGTAATCATATATTTGAAAGAATGGAAGATAAAAAAGAAAAAATTAATTTTTGAAGTAATCCTGAATAGATTTAACTTTTTCTTCGCTTGTTTGTAAAAATCCAATTGCTTCAACAGCCGCAAATGCCGCGGCAATCGTTGTAAAATAAGGAATCCCCTGATTTAAAACTTCGCGTCTTATAATTTTTGCATCGTCTTTGCTGGCTTTATTATCGCTCGTATTAATTACAAGCGCAATTTCTTCGTTTTTAATCATATCTACGATATTCGGTCTGCCTTCACTGATTTTAAGAACCCTTTCACATTCAATTCCGGCTTCGCTTATTACTTTATATGTCCCGCTGGTTGCCACAATTTCAAATCCGTGGGTTTTAAGCGCTTTTGCAAGCGCGGGTGCAAATTCTTTGTCGATATCCGTTAATGAAATAAAAACTTTTCCGCTTGTAGGAAGGAAATTTTTACAAGCTTCCTGAGATTTTGCAAAACTCTCTCCGAAACTTTCACTAATACCCATAACTTCCCCTGTCGATTTCATCTCGGGTCCCAGTATTAAATCCGCCCCCGGCAGTTTATTAAACGGAAATACCGCTTCTTTAACCGCTATATGCCCTTTTCGTTTCGGTTTAAACACATTGCCATCAAACGTTACAACGCCGAATTTATCATAAAATTTAAGCGCTTCTTGAAGTACCTTTCCATTATTTATTTCAGGATTGTAAGCCAAATTCCACATAACCCTTGTGGCCACTTTTGCCAAAGGAAGCCCTGTGGCTTTACTCACAAAAGGCACCGTTCTGCTCGCTCTTGGATTAACTTCGATTAAATACAGTTTATCCCTGTGTAGAGCGTATTGAATGTTTAACAGTCCTTTAACTCCCAGTTTAAGGGCTATCTGCTTTGTTGCGTTTTCTATTTCTTTTAATTTCTCCTCACTTATACTTACAGCCGGCAGAGAACATGCACTGTCACCTGAGTGAATTCCGGCTTCTTCAATATGTTGCATAATTCCGCCGATATACACTTCTTTTGTATCACTGATTGCATCCACGTCAAGTTCTATGGCTCTGTCCAGAAATTTATCAATTAATACCGGACTTTCGTTTGATACGCTAACCGCCTCATCCATATAAGCTTTAAGTTCATTTTCGTTATATACAATTCTCATAGCCCTTCCGCCAAGAACGTAACTAGGTCTGACAAGAACCGGGTAACCTATCTTTTCGGCAATTTTATATGCTTCTTCTTTTGTAAAAGCGGTTCCGTTTGCCGGCTGATTAAGTCCAAGTTCTTCTATAAAAGCAGAAAATTTTTCCCTGTCCTCAGCAGTGTCTATCACCTCAGCGGACGTTCCTATAATATTTGCATTTATTTTTGTAAGAGATTTGGCAAGTTTAAGGGGAGTTTGTCCTCCAAACTGAACGATTACCCCATCAGGTTTTTCAAGTTCTACCACGTTTCTAACCCTCTCAAACGTAATCGGCTCAAAATACAACACATCACTTGTATCGTAATCGGTTGAAACGGTTTCGGGGTTACAGTTATACATTATAGTTTTTACGCCTAAATCTTCAAGTGCAAATGCGGCATGGACACAGCAGTAGTCAAATTCTATCCCCTGCCCGATTCTGTTCGGTCCGCCGCCTAAAATAAGCACCTTTTTATCATTTTCAATATCACTTTTTCTTAACGGCACGTTTTTAGTAACATTTACGGTTGAATAAAGATAGCTTGTGGTAGTATCAAATTCCGCCGCACATGTATCAACCTCATTATAATCGATTACAATGCCAAATTTTTTTCTTGCCTGATAGACATCCTCTTCACTCTTACCGATAAGTTTGGCCAACATCCTGTCGCTAAATCCAAATGTCTTGGCTTTTCTTAAAAGTTCTTCATTTTCTAAAATTTCAGGAGTAATCTCATTTTCAAGTTCTACTATCTCTTTAATCTGATTTAAAAACCAAGGGTCGATTTTACAAATATCAAACACTTCCTCAACGCTTTTACCCCTTCTGAATGCTTCGGCTACGTAAAGAATTCTGTTTTCGTTAGGAATTCTTATATTTTTAATGAGTTCATTTTCATCGCATTCTACTTTTTCAAAGCCGTCAAGCCCTGTTTCAAGAGAATAAAGAGCTTTTTGAACGGACTCTTTAAATGTCCTGCCTATAGCCATAACCTCACCCACGCTTTTCATTGAAGTGGTAAGTACAGAATCGGCCTGCGGGAATTTTTCAAACGTAAATCTTGGAATTTTGGTAACCACATAATCTATCACCGGCTCAAAACTCGCGGCAGTTCCCGTAATATCGTTTTGAATTTCATCCAGGGTGTAACCGACGGCTAAAAGAGTTGCTATTTTTGCAATAGGATATCCGGTGGCTTTACTTGCAAGTGCCGAACTTCTTGAAACCCTCGGATTCATCTCAATTACTATCATTCTTCCGTTTTCGGGATTTACGGCAAACTGAACATTGCTTCCCCCGGTATCTACGCCTATTTCCCTAAGAATCGCAAAAGAAGCGTCTCTCATTTTCTGATATTCTTTATCGGTTAGTGTCAGCGCGGGGGCTACGGTAATACTGTCTCCCGTATGCACACCCATAGGGTCCACATTTTCTATAGAGCAAACTATAATACAGTTATCATTTTTATCCCTTATAACTTCCATTTCGTACTCTTTCCAGCCGAGCATCGATTCAAGAATTTCTATTTCGCTGATGGGGCTGGCTTCAAGTCCCGTTTTGGCAAGGGCTTTAAACTCTTCCATATTATATGCAACTCCGCTACCAAGTCCGCCTAACGTATATGCAGCCCTGACAATTAAAGGAAAACCGATGTTTTTTGCTATTTCAACGGCTTCATCAAGGGTATTGGCGGTTTCGCTTTTTGCCAAATCAAGACCTATTCTCTCAACGGCACGCTTAAATTCCTCCCTGTCCTCACCTTTTTTAATAGCTTCCGGATTTGCCCCTAAAAATTCGATACCTTCAAGCATTCCCTTTTCATACATTTCCATAGCAACGTTAAGTGCCGTCTGGCCACCCATTGTAGGGAGTATCGCATCAACATTTTCTTTTTTAATAATTTTGGCCACTGCATCCGCGGTAATAGGTTCAATATACGTGGCATCAGCAAATTCCGGGTCGGTCATAATCGTAGCCGGGTTAGAATTTACAAGAACAACCCTGTATCCGAGTGATTTAAGTGTTTTTGCGGCCTGAACGCCGGAATAATCAAATTCACAAGCCTGTCCTATTACAATCGGACCGGAACCTATAAGCAGTATGGTATCAATATCTTCTCTTTTTGGCATACGGTACCTTTTTTATATGTAATTATATCTTAATAATAAAAAATGGAAAATGGAAAAAGCAAAATTAATGTATAATTCCGTAAAAAAGGTGAAAGTTGAATTTACCTCAAAAGATTGAAACATTAAGACTTGCCACGGTTTTTAATAAAAAAACAAGGGAATACGCCAAAGAAAAATTAAAAAAAGACAAATCATACCTTCTTAAATGTCTAAGCGAAGATATAAAAGAAGATGTAATTTTCAGAAACTACAACGATTATTTGGTTTCTGTGGCCCTTGAAGAAGAAGGAAAACGTGAAAGATTAAAACCCATAAAAAGACAGAAAGTCTTTTCTACAAAAGAATTCTTAAAATTTTACATAAGCGACCTCGAAAACACCCCCGATGAATTTAAAATAAAAAAAGTTGGAGTATTTGATACGGAAACGACAGATATTTACGGATATATTATTTCATACGCCGTCGTTATACAGGATATGGCAACAAAGACAACCGAAGAAATATACGATTTTTTAAACCCCAAAGCCAAAATCAGCGAAGAAGCGTATGAAGTACATAAAATTAAACAGGAGGATATTGAGCATAAACCTACATTTTCGGAAAAAAAAGAAGAAATCTTAAATATTTTCAATACACTTGATATGGTAGTGGGACATAACGTACTATTCGATTTCGGAGTACTTAAAAGAGAACTTGAAAGGGCAAAGCATTTCCCAAACATCATAGACATTCCGATATTCGACACGATGTATTACGCAGCAGACGTTGTAGTGCTTGAAAAGAAAAAAATGCCGCGTCTTGAAGAGTGCGTGGCCTTTTTCTTCGGCAGACAAAATGCAAATTATCACGATGCTTTGGAAGACGTTAAAATGACACTTAAAGTATTCAACAGACTATTAGAGGAGAAATAATGAGTATATTTGAGAGTATTATATTAGGAACGGTTGAAGGAATAACCGAATTTTTACCTATTTCATCAACCGCGCATATGATAATAGTTTCAACTCTTTTGGGACTTAAGCAAACTATGCAAAATGTCGCGTTTGAAGTAATTATCCAGCTTGGTGCGACACTTGCCATTGTTTTTATTTACCTTGAAAAAATAAATTTCAAAGAAGTCAAACTTTGGAAAAAAGTGTTATTAGCTTTTTTGCCTCTGGCAATTATAGGTTTTTTATTAAGACACAGAATAAAAGAACTTTTTACCGTTGAAACGGCGGCATGGATGTTTATAATAGGCGGTATTGTTTTTTTTATTGTGGAAAAACTCTATTCCGAAGAGAAGGTTAAAATAAAAGATGTTGAAAAAGTAAGCTTAAAGCAGGCTCTAATAATCGGGTTTTTTCAGGTTTTTGCCCTGATTCCGGGTACCAGCAGAAGCGGCGCCACGATTGTGGGGGGAATGCTAAGCGGACTTAGCAGAAAAACGGCTGCGGATTTCAGTTTTTTGCTGGCAATTCCCACAATGTTTGCCGCAAGCGGATACGAATTTATTAAAAACATTTCATCTTTTCAGGAGCAGAATTTCACAGTTTTAATTACAGGGTTTGTTGTGAGTTTTCTTGCAAGTTATATAGCCGTTAAACTGTTTTTAAAATACGTCCAAAAATACACACTTAACGCTTTTGGGATTTACAGGGTAATAGTCGGGATAATTTTACTGTATTTAATAAATCAGGGAATTATTTCCAAATAACCCTGTTTCTTCCTTCTTTTTTTGCTTTATAGAGATATTCATCCGCCTGATGCAGTTTTTCTTCAAAATTAGAATTATTCACATCTGAAACAACACCGAAACTGGATGTAAATTTCGGGATATTTTTCCTTTTATAGTTTTCTATCGTTTTTCTTAAATGTTTAGCTATTTTAATAGCATTTTCCTTATTGCAGTTTGGCAAAACAATTAAAAACTCTTCGCCTCCCCATCTGCCTATCAAATCTTCTTTTCTTAGATTTTCACGTAAAATAAAGGCCAATGTCTTTAATACTTCATCCCCTACCTTATGCCCATATTTGTCATTAATTTTTTTAAAATTATCTACATCTAAAAACACCAAAGAAAAATTCCCTTTCATTTCTGAAAGCGCTTTTAAAAGCCCTCTTCTGTTTAAAAGGTTCGTTAAATGGTCTTTATAGGAAGACTCTTCAAGCAAACTAAAATATTTAGAGCGTTTTTGTAAATACAATCCGATAAAAAGCATAAGTATCATTAATAACAGGATAATACCGCCTATAATCATAAAATGGATTTTTTGACTATTTAAATAATTGTCCTGTTTAAAAGAAACAAAATACGCCACGGTTTCGCCGCTTATATTTTTAATTGGCAAAATCATCAAAATATAATTTTTGTTTTTATATTCGGCATCATAAATATATTTTTCGTTTAAATTAATTTTTTTTGAAAAAATTTTCTCAAGGTTTTGCAAATCATTCATATTCAAATATTTTAAACTCAGCATGTAATTCAAAACCTGTTTGTCCCAAACAAGATTTGGATGAATCAAACTCTCCTTTATGAAAACAGCATCTTTATAAATATAACTCCATAATTTATTTTTTATATTCGATTTTTTTAAAAGCAGTCCGTAAAACGCCGGATACGATTTATAAATCATATTGATAATCGCTTTTGCGGAAAAAGATATTTCAACGCTGCCTATAAACTCACCGTTGTAAAAGAGAGGATAAACGTTTCTAAAACCGTTAAATATCCTCCCTCCCTCAAATCCCCGTATTATTTTTTTATATCTGTTTACCATTACCAGCGAAGGCCTGATATCTTTTAAAGAATCACCGTATTTGTCAAGCCTGTGAAATCTTACAAAACTTATGGGGCCCCTTAGATGAAAATGAACTTGTCTAATTCCGAATTTTTTTAAAAAATTATAATCCGGCATAAGTTTTTTAATTAATTTTTTTCTTAAAAATTCCCAATTTTTTTTATCTTTACCCGCTTCATAAATTATCTGTAATATTTCGGGTTTATTTATTTTGAGATAAAAGACTGTATCGGAAATATTATTTAAAGAAACAGTGGAAGTTTCAAAAATATGGGAAAAAATCTGATATTGCTGATGTAAATAATTTCTTTTATCTTCCTTATAATGTTTATAATGCCAAAAAATAAAGCAATCAAAACTTATAAATGTCAAAATAAACAAAGGCAAAAAAATTTTTTTTATTTTATTATCAATATCACTCCTCCCTAAAATATTTGATTGGCAGAGAATATAAAGCTTAAAAAAACAAACAGTCTTTTGTTTAGAATTTCAAACTTCATTTTATATCATATCATAAAACTGTTTAAAAATATATTTCGCATCCCTGGGTCCGGGAGAGGCTTCCGGGTGATGCTGTACTGAAAATACTTTTTTGTTTTTGTATTTAACGCCTTCAATGGTTCCGTCAAAAAGGTTTTTATGGGTAACTTCGGCGATTTCCTCTATTTCTTCCGGAACGTTATAGTTGTGGTTTTGAGCCGTAATTTCGACTTCAGGATATTTTCCTATGAAGTTTTTAACAGGATGGTTCCCTCCGTGATGTCCGAATTTAAGTTTGAATGTCGGATATCCGTGCGCAATGCTCAATAACTGATGTCCAAGACAGATACCGAACATCGGCACCTTTGCCTCAAGCAGTTTTTTTATTTTTTCATGCACGTCTTTTAAAATAAGCGGATCCCCGGGACCGTTGCTTAAGAAAACACCCTGAATTTCACCGTTTTCATATTTTTCTATCACTTTTTCAACAGGCGTATGGGCAGGCACCACAATACATTCCATTCCGGCTTCGGTTAGTTCGTTTAAAATGTTTCTTTTTACACCGAAATCATAAACAACAATTCGTTTGTCTGTTTTTTTAGGATTATAACTTAACGTTTTATCATTCCAAGCACCGTTTGGATGGATATATTCTTTATCGGCAGTTACTTCTTTAATATAGTCTATTTCCTGGATACCTGGAGTTGAATCAAGGATTTTTTTAAGCTCGTCTTTATTATGAATTTCGCTTGATGCCACCATCATCATAGCACCCTGGGTTCTTATAGTTTTTGTAAGGTACCTTGTGTCAATTTCACTTATCCCTAAAACTCCCTGTTCTTTTAAAAATTCACCTAAAGACCTTTCACCCCTGAAATTGGAAAAACTTTCAACATACTCCCTGACAAGCACACCTTTAAGCCATGCTCTGTTGCTTTCCATATCATCGGCATTTACGCCCACATTTCCGATTTCCGGCATGGTAAATACTACAAACTGCCCTGCGTAACTGGGATCGGTAATAATTTCCTGATATCCCGTCATTGAAGTGTTAAAAACTATCTCTCCAACAGAAGTCCCTTCAGCTCCAAAACCCCTGGCCTCAAAAAAATCCCCGTTTGCTAAAAGAATGCTAATTTTCATCATAATCCTTTAAATAAGTCCTCTTTTTCTAAGTTCCTGCTCATAAAGTCTTTGAAATACGAGTTCAAACTCTTCACTTCCCGGGACAAGCGGACGTTTATAGTTTTCTATTTTTCTATAAACTTCGTCCCTTGCTTCAATTTCCCTGTGTAAAAATTCCATAATCGATTTATAAATGATATTTTTTATTTTCCCGTCTCTTACATCATAATCGATTAATTCTTTATCCCAAAGCTCTTTTACCAAAAAATGGGCAAGGTCATCAATTCTTTCATCTCTTTTTAAATTAAAGCCTTCTTCTTCGGCAACTTTACTTTTTATAAGTTTAAAGACTTCTCTTCTATCAACATCATAAAACAGAAATTCGTTTTCTTCTTCCTGCTGGGCTAATATTTCCCTTGCTTTGTTTTCTATTTCCCTCTCCCAAGCCACATCATCCTCTATAATTTCTTCAATCTCTTTTGTGGCTTCGTCCATACTTTTAGGGAATGTTACCAAACCGCTGTTTAACAAATCAACGCTTATCTTTCTGGCAAGAAAAGGCACTTGGGCTTCTTTTATAAGCATACTAAACCTTTTTTCAGAATTATACCAAATAAAATGTTTGAGTTTCCCTTAAAAGAACCGGCTTTGATTGTTAATAACAAAAATCAGAATTTTTTAATATATTCAAATTATTATATTTTTCTGCAAAATCTACAGCTTCTTTTGTTTTTTCACCTTCTACCAAAAAACCTACGGCCCCCTTACACTCTTTTAGCCCTCCGGAAAGAATCACTTTGGCTTCTAAACCAAACAATATTCTAAACGCTTCTATTTCGGTAAATACACTGCCTTTAAAAAATTTAAGCATAGCAATTTTACTGCCTGTGGCACAATCTACATTTTGAGAGGTCTCTACAAAATAAGGAATCAGTTTTTCGTGCCCGACCGGAATAATAATATCACTTCCCCTACATACGGCTTTGACATAAAAATTTCCGTATGTTCCGCCGTTAGGATCGGCTGCGGCTACCGCCGCACATTTTTTTCCGTTTTCATACCAAAGGGCGTTTGCCCCTTTGATAAAAACATCGTTTTCATTTATATCGAAATCTTTTATATCGCTTATTTTGCCGTCATGCAATACCACCGGCTTATCCCTATATAGCGTCACGTTAAATTTGCCCTTTACATTACATCCCGCCGCATACAGACTCTGGGTATTTATTCCCAGATGGTAAAGCAGATAATTGTTTGTACTTCCGTATGCGATATATACCCTTTTTGAAAAATCGATATATTCAATAAGGGCTTTGGCGATTAAATGTTTGGCGCCCTCAACGCTTAGCAGTATCTGTGCTTTCATTGCCTTCTCCGTTTTGCATCATTTGAGTGAGCTCTGCTGCCTTTTTAGAATCCATCTTTGCAAGAATCTTTGCAACGATTTTAGGCTGAAGTTTTTGAAGTATTTCAAGGGCGTCTTCTGGTTTCATGTTTGAAAGAATCGAAGCGGCGTTTTTAGGACGCATTTTTGCATAGCTTTGGGTGATTTTATCAAGTTTGGCTTTTTTTATTTCTTCTAAAATTTTCTGATTTTTTTTAATCAATTCTTCAATCTGTTTTTTTTCATTTTCTATTTTTTTAAGTGTGGCGTTTATTTCAGCCTGTTGTTTTTTCAGTTTTTCCTCTTTTTTTTTCATTAACGCCATATAAGTGTTTTTAAGGGATTCAAAGGCTTCCTGCTTTTCAAGAAGCTTTTCCGCCTGGGCTTCAAGCTCGGCTCTTTTCTGGTCAAATATTTCGTAACAGTCAAGCAGCTTTTGCTTATCTACCGCTAAAAGAAATACCGGTAATATAATCAGCCAGAATTTTACACTTTTCATTTTTCACTTTTCATTTTAATAAATTTCACCAAGTATATCTCCCACTTCAACATTATCCTGCTGATTTAGATATTTAAAATGATCCGGTCCGAAAAACAGCAGAATGGAACTTCCAAACTCAAATCGCCCCAGTTCGTCTCCTTTTTTTAATTTTACAGGCTTATCATATTCAAAAGTCGTAATTTCTTCATAATCTTTTTGAAGCCTTTCATCAAAATTAAAATGAATTTTACCTACAATCATGGCTCCAACCGCCACAAAATAAAAGAATCTCTCTTTTTTATCCTTACATCTTAGCACAACCCTTTTATTTTTAGGGAAAACAAGTTCTTTTTCAAGCTGAGAAGGTTTTACGGGTTTTAAGCCGCCCGGAATATAGGTAGCCTTTACTATTTCCATATCAATAGGGACATGAAATCGGTGATAATCGCTGGGTGAAAGATATAAATTTATATAATAACCGCCGTCTATTTGTGTTTCGTAAGGTATTAATTCATCAATTTTATATTTTTTGCCCTTAATCTGATAAACATAATTATTTTCTATATCGCCGTTGGCTATCACTTCGGAATCGCTGGGACTCACCACAATATCGTCATCTTCATAGAATTCGATAAATTTTTTATGTCTGATAAACAGGTCGTTTAACGTAGGATACTCACATGGGTTTTCTGGTTCGAACTCTTCCATATCGATTTTAAATATTTTAACGTATGTTTTATTGATAAAACATTGAATAAATTTAGGAAATTTGGTTGTGGCGATTTTTACTATAATCGTTGAAAGCAAACGGGAGGGGTTCATTGTAGTTTTACTCCTTTTTTTCCTTTTTGGATTTTTCCTATTACATAAGCGTCAGAGTTTGTAGTAATAAAATCTGCATTTTTTTCATCAACGGCCAGTACCATACCTACACCCATGTTAAATGTCCTGTACATTTCCGCCTCATCCACATATTTTGCCATAAAATCAAATATAGGAAGTGTTTTTATTTTATCTTTATAAACTACAGCCTCCAAATCATCGGGAAGGACCCTTGGAAGGTTTTCTACAATTCCTCCGCCTGTGATATGCGCAAGTGCGTTTATTTTGTCTTTGAATTTTTTGAATTCTTTTACATAAATTCTTGTAGGAGTAAGCAGGATATCTATAAGTTTTTTACCCTCAATCTTATCGTTAAATTTCATATTAAGCTTTTCAAAGAAAAGTTTTCTGACAAGCGAATATCCGTTTGAATGTATGCCGCTGCTTGGAAGCGCCAGCAGAACATCCCCTTCTTTAACTTTAGGGTTGAGTTCATCTTCTTCAGCCACACCTACGGCAAACCCTGCCAAATCAAAATCATCTTTGCTGTACATTCCCGGCATTTCGGCTGTTTCCCCGCCGATTAAGGCACACTCGGCCTGCTTACAGCCTTCGGCTATGCCTTTTACCGTAGCGGCTGCGGCCTCAACGTCAAGTTTTCCCGTTGCATAATAATCTAAAAAGAAAAGAGGCTCACCGAAATTGCAAATCAAATCATTTACACACATCGCTACCAAATCAATACCAACCGTATCGTATTTTTTAGCATCAATCGCAAGTTTCAGTTTCGTTCCAACCCCGTCGGTTGCGCTTAAAAGCACAGGTTTTTTATAACCTCTGGGCATTCTGAATGCCCCTGCAAAACTTCCGATTCCACCGATTACGTTTGAATTAAACGTCTCTTTTACAAAAGGTTTTATTCTCTCTACCAGCATATTTCCGGCATCAATATCTACTCCGGCGTCTTTATAACTAATTTTGCTCATTTTTCATCACCTTTACATTCACAGTAACAACTGCCGAACATTTTATTTAAAATCCAAGTGCTGGGACAAAAATCAAACACCCCGTATATAAAAAGCATAATAGCTACAAACGCCAAAAGCACAAGTGCGACAGTAGTAACGCCCTTTGCGAGTAATATTAAAACAATTATCATCATAAATGCCATTAAAAATCTCTGAAGTCTCTCGGCACACGCAAATTTTTTACTTTTCATAATTCTCCTTTAAAAAATTAATTTATTTACTTCTTCCATTTTTTTAGAGGCAAGCTCTTTGGCTTTTCTTTTACCTTCATTAATTATATCCAAAATCTCATCATCTTTAAGAGCTGATTTTTTTTCACGTATAGGCGCAACTATTTTTTCAATATTTGCCGCACATCTTTTTTTACACTCTACACATCCTATACTTCCCATTTTACAGGCGTTTTCAATTTCTTTGACCTCTTCAGGGGATGAAAAAGCCTTATGGTATTCAAAAACTATACACACTTCCGGATGTCCCGGATCGGTTTTTTTGATTCTTGCCGGGTCGGTTTTAGCCTGGCGGACTTTGCCCCAGATATTTTCAGTGGTTTCATCCAAATATATCGCATTATTGTAACTTTTAGACATTTTTCTGCCGTCTAACCCCGGAAGACGCGGCATTTCTGTTAAAAGTTCCTTAGGTCCGACAAATACTCCTTCTTTTTTGAAAAGATAATGAAATCTTCTTACAATTTCCCTGGCAATCTCAAGGTGCGGTTTTTGATCTTCGCCGATAGGCACGTAATTTGCGTCATATAAAATAATATCGGCAGTCTGAAGCACCGGATATGTTAAAAATCCCGCATTGTTTTTGTCTTTATATTCCGCCTGTGATAAAGCGTCTTTATAAGTAGGATTTCTCTCAAGCCAGCTTACAGGCGTAATCATATTTAAAATAAGATAAAGCTCGGCATGCTCTTTAATGTCGCTTTGAACAAAAACGGTCGATTTTTCAGGATCAATTCCGCATGCAATCCACTCTTTTACAAGCTCAATCGTCAAATCTTTCAAATCCAGTCCCTCATCGTATTTGGTAGAAAGTGCATGCCAGTCCGCTACGAAATAAAATGTATCGTATGTTTCTTGTAGCTTAAGCCAATTCTTAAGCACACCTATATAATGCCCCAAATGTAAATTTCCGGTTGGTCTCATTCCGCTAACTACTCTCAAAACTTCGCTCCTGTTTTTAATATTCTTCATTTTTTTCGCCTTTTTTACGTGCAACAAAAACTATAGGCGTACCTTCAAAATCCTCTTTTTTTCTAAGAAAGTTTACCAAATACCTCCTGTAAGAGAAATGAAGTTTGTTTCTGTTCATTATAAGCGCTATTGTAGGCGGCTTTGTTTTATACTGGGTTGCATAAAATATTTTAACTTCCTTACCGCCGATATCAGTCGGAATATGATGTTTAAGCGTTGCCTCTTCAATCCATTTATTAAGGGTTGAAGTAGGAATTCTTTTTGAATAATTTTTATATACTTTAATAATTGTTTCTTTAAGTTTCTCAATATTTCTGCCGGTTTTCGCACTTACAACCAAAAACGGGGCAAAATAAAGATATTTAAATCTGTAATATACTTCATCCCTGAATTTATGAAATTCTTCGCTGTTTTCATCCCATTTGTTTGCAATGATTATTACCCCGTTTTTATGCTTGTCTATAAGACCGCCTATTTTTTCGTCAAGTTCGACAATCCCTTCTTTTGCATCAATTACAAGCACGGCTATATCGGCCTGTTCCAGTACTTTTTCGGTTCTTAAAAGAGCGTATTTTTCAATATCTTTAATCTTGCTTCTTCTTCTAATCCCCGCAGTATCCACAAACGTAATATTCCATCCGTTATGCCAGATACTCTCATCAATAGGATCAATGGTGGTCCCGTCAACGTCGCTTACAATAGCCCTCTCTTCCCCTACGAGGGCGTTAAGAAGTGAGCTTTTACCGACATTTACACGCCCTACGATTGCAACTTTTATTTCTTTAAGCTCTTCAAGGTTTTCTTCATTTTCTTCATTAAGCAGATCCTCAAGCGGAATTTCCTGCTCAAACTCGCTTACTTCAAATGTTTTCGGTTTTTTAGGAACGAATTTTTTAATTCTTTCAATCAGTTTCCCCACACCTCTGTTGTGTGCCACCGATATAGGATAAATTTCATCCGCTCCGAGCTCGTAAAAATCATAAACTTTTTCCATCATTTTGTCGTTGTCTATTTTATTAACGACCAAAATAATATGTTTTCCCAGTTTTTGCAGACTTCTGAAATATTTAATTTCCTCTTCATCGGGTATTGTTTTGCCGTCTACCATATACAAAACCAAATCCGCTTCTTTTGCAACATCAAGGGCTTTTTGTTTTACTTTGTTAAAAAGTTCGTCCCTTTCTTCAAGCCCGCCGGTGTCAAGAAGAATAATTTCCTCCAAATCTTCATCAAGACTTACTTCTCTTTTTTTAATATCTCTTGTTGTTCCGGCTTTTTCACTGACAATTGCGTCACGCTCTCTTAAAATTCTGTTAAAAAGAGAACTTTTACCAACGTTTGGTTTTCCTAAAATTGCTACTTTTATCATTTCTGTCCTGTTTTTTTATTATTATTTTACATTTTCTGTCAATGTTTTTCAATTTATATACTGTCTTTATAACTTATTTTTTTTTGCAGTAAATCTTTCATATGCACATAATTATTAAGTGCATTAATATATGCTTTTGCGCTTGCCAGCATAGTATCAATGCTAAGCCCGTGTCCCATAACGGCCGGCTTGTTTTCATCAAACACAACCTTTACCATAACTTTTGCCAAAGCGTCTTTGCCTTCACTAACCGCTTCCACTTTGTAATCCAAAAGTCTTCCATTAATTCCGCTTATCCTGTCTATTACTTTAAATACGGCATCAATCGTACCTTCCCCTATTGCGGCATCTACAAAAATCTTATCTTCAAATTTTATTTTTGCGGCGGCGCTTGGCATTCCGTCGCTACAGTCACTAAGCTGAAGTGAAATAAGCTCATAAGTTTTGGGCGTGGAATCCATTGTGTCATTCAGAATTGCAATAATATCCTCATCATAAATTTCTTTTTTCTTATCTGCCAGTTTTTTAAACTTCATAAATGCTTCGTTTAATTCTTCCTGACTCAATTTAAACCCTAAAGCTTCAAGTTTCTTTGAAAACGCGTGTCTTCCGCTGTGTTTTCCAAGCACTATGGTATCTTTTACATCAAGTCCAATTGTTTCGGCACTCATAATTTCATAAGTTTCTTTGTGTTTCAAAACACCGTCCTGGTGAATACCGCTTTCATGTGCAAATGCATTCTTACCTACAATGGCTTTGTTCGGCTGCGGCTCTATACCCGTAACGTTTGCAACAAGTCTGCTTGTCGGATAAATTTCTTTGGTGTTTATTCTTGTATCAATACCCTCAAACAAATCCCTTCTTACCTTTATGGCCATAACAATTTCTTCAAGTGCGGCATTTCCCGCTCTCTCACCAAGTCCGTTTATAGTACATTCAACCTGTCTTGCCCCGTTAAGCACGCTGTAAAGAGAATTTGCGGTTGCAAGTCCAAGATCGTTATGACAGTGAACACTGAAAATTATATCTTTTGGAAAATAATCCACAAGTTCTTTAATCATAGCTCCCATTTCGGACGGAAATCTGTATCCGACGGTATCAGGAATATTGATAGTGGTGGCGCCCGCTTCGATTACGGCAGAAATAATCTCTTTTAAAAAGCTCATTTCGCTTCTTCCGGCATCTTCACATGAAAACTCAACGTCATCAACAAAACTTTTTGCATATTTAACGGCATCAACCGCTCTTTTAATTACTTCATCGGGACTCATTCTCAGTTTATATTCCATATGGATGGGACTTGTTGCAATAAACGTGTGGATTCTTTTAAATTTTGCCGGAGCAATTGCTTCAGCTGCCGCTTTTATATCTTTTTCTATAGCTCTTGCAAGTGAACAAATTGTACTTTCACTCACTTCTTTGGCTATATTGTTTATAGCTTCAAAGTCTCCGGGACTCGCTGCGGCAAATCCGGCTTCAATAATATCCACTTTTAATTTTTCAAGCTGGCGGGCCACTTTTATTTTTTCTTCTATAGTCATACTAGCGCCGGGGCTTTGCTCCCCGTCTCTAAGAGTTGTATCAAAAATTCTTACCATTTCCATGGAAATCCTTTATATTTATAATTTAAAGTTATATCATTTTACACTAATTTCTATCTTTTGTCAATGGAAAAAAATTATCGTTTAGATTTTATCACTTTCATATATCCTTTTATTCCTCTAAATACACCGTAAAACGCATATGCGGTTAAAAGGGCAGATAATGCTTCCACAGGATACAAATATATAAACGATGCTATTATTATTATTATAATTAAAACTTTCAGTGCAACATTCTTATTCAAATCTATTTTTTTAAAACTAGGATATCTGAAATTGCTTACCATTATCAGTCCCAACAATAAAGCGCCTATTAATATAAACACGTCAAAACCGCTGTTGTAACTGACATCCAGCATTACCCAGCTGGCAAGTACCACAGCTGCCGTGGGAATAGGAAGCCCTATAAAATACCCGGGGTCGTTTTCGTTTGTCGTAACATTAAATCTTGCAAGCCTTATAGCGCCGAACACAACATAAAGACCGCTTACAAGCGCACCGAATCTTCCATAATGTTCCCCTATGGCAAAAAACAAAAGCATAGCGGGTGCCACACCAAAAGCGACTATATCGGCCAACGAATCAAACTCGACTCCGAATTTGCTTGTGGTGTTTGTAAGCCTAGCAAGCCTTCCGTCCAGCCCGTCGGCAATTAAAGAAAACATGATATAAACAAAAGCTTTTTCATATTTTCCTTGAGATGAGGCTATTATACTCATTACGCCGAAAAAAACGCTTAGAGCCGTAAAAAAATTTGGAATCAAATAAGCAAATTTAACTTTCATTTAAAAATCCTATTAAACTTTCACCGGCTTTAAGTTTTTGAAATTCGGTAACTTTGATGTTAGTGTTTTTAGGAACATATAAATCAACCTGACTTCCAAACATTATCATTCCGTATCTTTCACCCAGCCTAACTTTACCGAACAGCCCAAAATCCACTATTCTCCTTGTAATAAAACCGGCTATTTGATTTACAACAATTTTTTCACTATTTGAAAACAACACTCTGTGCTGTTCATTTAATTCACTCGCTTTGTTGTCGTTTAACGTTAAAAACAGCCCGTGAATATACTCTTTTGCTGTTATTTCCCCGGCTATCGGACTTCTTTGCACATGTACGTCAAAAATTGAAAGTCTGATTGATATTTTAATCATTTCTTTATTTACAACAGGTGCCACAGTTTCGGATATTTCAATAATTTCACCGTCACTCGGCGAAATAATAGCGCCTTTACTTTCATCTTCCGGAACTCTTTCGGGATTTCTGAAAAAATAGACAAAAAAAGCAAAAACCAAAAACAATAATAACTGCAAAAAAACATTAAATTTAAAAAGTAATGAAAAAATAAAAAGAGCACCGCTCGTAAATATAAAAGGATATCCTTCTTTTAAAATGATTTCAGTTTTCATTCCTCATCCCCGTTTTTTCCTTCTCTTTCTTTCCTTTTTTCCTCGTCTTTTCCTTCCTTAAACTCTCTTATAAGTTCCCTTACCCTCTCACCTTCAATCACTTCTTTTTCATATAGTTCTTTAACCATTTTTTCTATTACCGGTGAATATTCCTTAAGTTTGTTTTTTACGTGTTTGTATCTTTCTTCCAACGTATTTTTAATAAACTTGTCAACATCCTCCTGCATTTTTTCGGAATATTCTCTTGTCTGGCCAAATCCTCCGCCCAAAAATCTGTTTGACTGTTTTTCAAGGACCATAAGTCCCGCCACTTCAGTCATTCCATAAATCATTACCATAGATTTTAATATATCCGTCGCCCTTTCAAGGTCGTTTCCTGCGCCTGTAGAAATTTCTCCTATAAATACTTCTTCTGCGGCACGGCCGCCAAGAAGCGTATCAACCTCTGCGATAAGTTCGCTTTTTTGCATTAAATACTTATCCTCTTCCGGTAAATTAAGCGTATACCCTAAAGCCGCAAGTCCCCTTGGAACTATAGATACTTTTTTAACTTTTCTTGCTTCCGGTGTTATTTCGGCTATTACCGCGTGTCCGCTTTCATGATAAGCCACTATTTTTTTATCTTTTTCATTTAGACGCCTGCTTTTTTTCTCAAGCCCTGCAATCTGTCTTTCGACAGCTTCTACAAATTCTTCCTGCCCTACTTCTTTTTTGCCTTTTCTACCTGCCAAAAGTGCGGCTTCATTTACAATATTGGCTAAATCCGCCCCCGCAAGTCCGGCGGTCATTTTTGCTATTTCTTTTAAATCAACGTCTTTTCCTGCTTTTATTTTCTTAACATGTACCTGAAGAATCTGAACCCTTCCTTCAAAATCAGGCTTATCCACAAGTACCTGTCTGTCAAATCTTCCGGGTCTGAGAAGTGCCGGGTCCAATACT
>Ga0256842_1001479_pt1 | contig 18653 bp, 14 predicted proteins | sample 4559240metaG_FD_185973 | JGI IMG/M metagenome (GOLD analysis project Ga0256842, IMG submission 185973) | Hydrothermal vent microbial communities from Guaymas Basin, Mexico - 4559-240 | ecosystem: Environmental > Aquatic > Marine > Hydrothermal vents | place: Mexico: Guaymas Basin | collected...
GGATTGCATAACTATCGTATTGGAATTGGAAATTTCAGTAGAGGAGTTTATTTCTTAAGGATAACTACAGAAAGTGGGATAAATATGCGAGAAAAACTAATCTTATAATAGATAAAGTATTATAAAATTGTAATAATAGTAATTAATGAGGCTTCCATAATTGTTATAATATTTGTAAAGCAATAATGCCTAATTTACAAGTGATGCATATTTTTAATTTTGCTTCTAAAAAACCGATAATTGTAATTTTTATTTCTTGGTTTGTATTCCAGCTGTTATTGTTTTTGATGTTTGGTATTACAGAGACTCACGAAGCTGAGAGGTTTATCAATAATGCATCAATATTATTAAATGACCATCAGTTAGGAGAATTTCAACTTTTCTACAGTTTTTATATTTCAATTATTGCAATAGACTTATTTTTTACAAAGTCCCTTTTGCCAATTATTTTTCTGCAATTATCATTAAATTTATTTTCTACATTATTATTTTTCAGAATATTAAAAAGGCTATTAAATAATAATATTGCTCTTTGGACAACCATTATAATGATAGTTTCTTATCCTTTGCAACAGTGGAATTTTTATATCTATTCCGAGTCAATTTTTATATCAGAATTAATTATTATACTTTATTTATTACTAAATCTTTCGTATCAAAAAGTAATATCATTTTTATTATTGGCGTTAGTGTATATAATTACATTTTTTACCAGACCATCAGCAGTTTATTTAACGATTCCGGTATTAATATTTTTTATAATTAATTACAAAATGTATAATAGAAATAAGCTGTCTGCATTATTATTTTTTCTTATAGTAACTATGCTTGCAGCTTTAAGTTTTAGATATAATTATTTTTATCTTAAAGAATTTACTAGTGAAGCATTGGATAAAAATTGGATAATTTATGGCTATGAGAATATTAAAATATCCGGTAAGTCAGAAAACACATTATTATACTTTTTTGAAATAATATCTAAGCGATTTATTTATTATTTTGGAATGATAAGACCATATTATAGCAAAATCCACAATATATTATTACTTCTATACTCATTTATCATTTATTTTTTAGCTGTAATAGGTATATTTAACTTTACCGGTTTTAAAAGAAGTATCAACATATTTATATTATTAGTAATAGCAGCGTTTTCTTTAGCTACAATATTGACTTTTATTAACTGGCATGGAAGATTTATTGCGCCTATAATTCCGTTTATATTAATAATGGCCGCAATTGGATATCATATAATAGAAAGGAAGCTAAAGTCAAAAAAAATGACATAAATATTTATTATTTATTTAAATTGTATTATTCATGGATAAACCAAGTATAACATCTAAATTTAGGTATTGTAAGAATAATACGGGTTAAAAGAGAAAAAGTCTAATATTAGTTTTGAAAAAGCCAATGATATTACTAAGACTATTTATCAAATTACTGCAATAAACAATGGAATTATAGTTAAACATAATTTGATTTTGACTGAAGAACAAAGGTATTTATTCTTAACTTTTTAATTTTGGGTGATCTTATATTGAAAACAGTAGAAAAATTTTTGAAATCAGGTAATATATATTGAACGGATTGATTTGATTGTCCCCAATTGATAATTGTTTAGTCTTTAACAGAGGAGGATATGTTATGGAGAGACTACATTGAATTTGTGTTTTGAGCTTAGGCTAATAAACTAATTTTCGGGGAAATTAATAATCTAAGAATTTTTATTTCCTAATCCGAGAATAACTTCCTTTAGCTCAATTTTTCCTTTTTCACTAACATCTTTTCTGTTATCAATACATTGGGTTACTTTTTTTTTGAAATTCCAGCATGTCATTTGACGCATATTTAGTGTCTCTGATAGTTCTGCTGTAGATATTTTTGGTGATGTGCAAACTAGATGTGCTAATTTAAAGGCATCAGGGAGATATATTTTGCATCGGTGAAAAATAGTGTGTGCTGTTGCTGATTCTTCCTTTTTGCATTTAGTACATCTGCGTGAATATGGAGTTTTGCCTGAGCAATATCTTGTATGTCCACAATTTCGACAAACAAATCCATCTTTCCATTTTTCTTGAGCAAGAAATGATAAGCATTTATCTTCATCATTGAAAAAGCTGTGAAATTGTTTAATGTTTATTTTATCAAAAATGGTTAACATATTTTAGTGTTTGCTATTTTGCTGTATATCAATATATCATGTGTAATTATAGTTGTTTGAGACTGCAAATATAAAAAAATAGTGATATTTATGCGCTAAATTAAAATAAAATACTACTTTTGCCGCTCGAATTAAAATATATAAATAGATATGAATAATAAGATTTTAACAATAGCATTTGCTGTTTTTTTATTCTGTGGTATTACTTCTTGTAATAATAATAATGAAGTTGTTGATAAATCTGCTGCTGTAGAGGTTTCCAATGATATTCAAGATGAAGCGGATCCAACTGTTTTAGAAGGAGCATCAGAAACAGATGTTGCCGTTGCTAAAGCAAACGAAGGAGAAGGTAAAGTTCATAAAATCAATACCGAATATTTCATTGCTGAGATATTTGATTATAAAACCAATCCAACGAAATGGGTTTATAAAGGTAGTAAGCCTGCTATTATAGATTTCTATGCAACATGGTGTGGACCTTGTAAGAAAGTTGCTCCAATTATGGATGAATTGGCTGAAAAATATAAAGGCAAAGTAAACTTTTATAAAATAGATACTGATGAAGAAAAAGAGCTTGCGGGTTCTGTTTTCGGCATTCGTTCTATTCCAAGTATTTTATATATTCCGGTTGATGGACAGCCAATGATGTCGACAGGTTTATATCCTAAAGAGGAATATATTAAGCAAATAGAAAATAGCTTATTAAAGTAAAGAAATAAGAAATAAATTAAGAATAAACTTATAAATATAATAACAATGACAAATGTATTAACAAAACAACTTTTCTTAGAAAAAGTATTTAATTACGAAGCAAATAAAGATTGGGTTTTTGAAGGAGACTTACCATGTATTATTGATTTTTATGCAGACTGGTGTCAACCATGTAAGATGGTAGCTCCAATCTTAGAAGAATTATCTGATGAGTTTGCAGGTAAAATCAATATTTACAAAGTAAATACTGAAATAGAGCAAGAATTAGCCGGTGCTTTCGGTATTAAGAGTATTCCTTCTATGCTATTTTGCCCAAAAGATGGTCAACCACAGATGGCTGTGGGAGCTTTACCAAAAGAGTCTTTGATTCAAGCTATTAATGACGTCTTGCTTAAATAATGTTTAAGTGAGTTTTTCATATATTAGGTTTTAGGTTAGAAAGGGGCAGAGCAATCTGCCCTTTTTGTTTGTCTAAAATTAAACATATTTTTGCATTTTTTTTTAGATTATGTCAGCAGTAATATTGTCAACAGCATATTTCCCGCCAATAAGTTATTTTGTAGCTATATTGTCATACGATACTGTTTTTATAGAAGCTTATGAGAATTATCAAAAGCAAAGCTATAGAAACCGCGCATATATTGCCGGGCCAAATAAAAAGCAATCATTGAATATTCCTGTAATAAGACTTAATGGTAATCATACCACAATTAAAGATATTAAATTAGATAATAGTTCGCATTGGAAGCAACAACATTGGCATTCTATTAAAACAGCATATAATTCGAGCCCATTTTTGATGTATTATGAAGATGAGATAAAAGCTGTTTTCTATAAAGACCATGAATATCTGTGGGAACTTAATTGGGAGCTGATTTTACTTTTATTAGAGTTGCTCCAAATTGATAATAAAGTATCAGAGACATCACTGTTTGAAATTAATCCTGATGATATTACGGATTATAGATTTGTTATTCATCCTAAAAAAGAAACAATAATAAAAGATCAGCTTATAAATAATACTTATTATCAAGTATTTGAAGAAAAACATGGTTTTATAGAAGATCTTAGTGTCTTAGATTTATTATTTAATTTGGGTCCGGATGCTGGTGGGTATCTAAGGAGTATTAAACTATAACTTATCGACAATTAGAGTTTTATAACTTTTATCAGTCTGTTAATTAAATATATCTAAATGTTATAAATTTGTGTCATGCAAAATTTAAATAATACTGTATGGTGGGTTACAGGTGCTAGTTCTGGCATTGGTAAAGCTATAGCACAATTTCTTCTAAGGAATAAAGCAAAGGTCGTTCTTTCATCAAGAAATGAAGAGGCTTTGATGAAAGTTGCTGAAGATTGTGGTGTTGATAAAAGCCGGTATTTAATATTGCCAATAGATGTTAATAAGCTTCAGGATATTGATGAAAAAGTAAAATTGATTTTAGATAAATTCTCAAGGATAGATTTTCTTGTAAATAATGCCGGAATTAGTCAACGATCAATTGCTAGTGAAACGTCCATTGATGTTGATAGACAAATTATGGAGACGAATTTTTTCGGCTCAGTAATAATTACTAAAGCTATTCTTCCAATAATGATTAATCAAAAAAGTGGTAATATCTCTGCTGTCAGTAGTGTTGTTGGTAAGTTTGGGTTCCCATTACGCTCAGCATATAGCGCATCTAAGCATGCATTACATGGATTTTTTGAAAGTATAAGAGCCGAGAATAAACAATACAATATTAATGTGAGCATGATTATTCCCGGCAGAATAAATACTTCGGTATCTAATAATGCACTTACTAAAGATGGTAGTCAGTATGGTAAATTAGATGAGGGACAGGCAAATAGTATTAGCCCTGATGCTGCTGCTAAAATAATTGTTAATGGAATTATTAAGGGCAAAAAGGAAATTCTTGTTGGAGGAAAAGAATTATTAATGGTTCATATAAGACGGTGGTTACCATCGTTTTATTATTATTTGTCGAATAAAGTTAGCGCAACTTAAATGATGTGGTTTAAAAAATATTATATATTGATTTTGATCTTTGTTTTTCTTTGTAATAAAGAGAACTTAGCTCAACAGAATTTTGTTTTAGAATCTAATTTTATCTCAGCTCCAGATACTTCTATTGTATTTTTACCAAATATTAATTCTGAATTTTCACAAGAGAAGCTTCCATTGGTAATTTTGCTACATGGCTATGGAGGAAATTATAAACAGTGGAGCAATATTGTAGATTTACAAAGCTTATCAAATAAATATAATTGTATTATTGTTTGCCCTGATGGATTAAAAGATTCATGGTATTTTGATAGCCCAATTCAAAGGGATTCTAAATTTGAAAGTTTTTTTATTAAACAATATTTACCTTTTTTGAAGAAAAACTTCAAAGTAGACACCAATGCTATCTTTATTTCCGGACTAAGTATGGGAGGTCATGGAGCCTTATATCTATTTTTGCGTCATTCGGAATTATTTGCTTCTGCAGGAAGCACTTCCGGTACTTTGGATTTAAACTACTCTTCTTTAAAGTACAGTAGTTTAAGTGATAAACTAGGTGAGTATAATGAGCATAAGGATAGGTTTATGAATTATTCTTGTATTAATTATCTTGATAAAATAAAATTTACTGATAAACCAATTATTTTTGATTGTGGTAATCTGGACCATCTTTATCAAGCAAATAAATTATTTAAACAAAAGTGTGATTCTTTAAGAGTTAATGCTTTCTATTTTAGTTTCCCCGGCAGGCATAACAGGATGTATTGGAGGAAAAGTATTGAATATCATTTTATTTATTTCAACAGGATATATTTGAATGCACTTGAAGACTAATATAAACTGATAGGATAGGGGACATTCTGTATTAATAAAACAGCGTACCTTTGCTGCAAATTTTAAAACCATTATTGTGACTTTTGAGGAATTAAATTTAAATAAGCCACTGCTTAATGCATTAGCAGACTTGGAATTTGTTGAGCCAACACCAATACAAGAGCAAGTATATTCTGTAATTTTATCGGGTAAAAATATGGTTGGTATAGCTCAAACTGGTACCGGTAAAACTTTTGCATACCTACTTCCAATACTCCGAGATTTAAAGTTTTCTAAACAACGAGATCCAAGAGTGTTAATAATATCATCAACACATGAGCTTGTAATACAAATTGTTAGCGAAATTGAAAAGCTTACTAAATATTCAAATATTAGAGCCTTAGGAGTATTTGGCGGAGGGAATATGAATAAACAAAAACAAGCTGTGTATGATGGTACCGATATATTAGTAGCTACTCCGGGTAGATTACTGGATATTGCCTATACCGGTGTGTTAAGTCTTAAAAGTATTAAGAAATTGGTGATTGATGAGGTAGATGAAATGCTTAATTTAGGTTTTAGAACACAAATTAAAAACATCCTCGATATATTACCGGCAAAAAGACAAAACCTGATGTTTTCAGCAACTTTAAGTGGTGATATTGAGAATTTAATTTCTAATTCATTTATCAATGCCCAAAAAGTAATTGTTAGTCCTAATGGTACTCCTTTAGATAAAATCGAACAACAAGGTTATTTTGTGCCTAATTTTAATACTAAAGTAAAGCTTCTCGAACATCTCCTTGCTAAGGATGATTTTAAAAAAGTTTTGGTTTTTACAAAATCTAAAAAAAATTCTGACAAGCTGTATCTACAACTTGGTTCACCTGAAAATATAGGTGTTATTCACTCAAATAAAGCACATAATACTCGTTTAAATGCTTTAAAGAATTTTGATAGTGGAGAAATAATAGCATTGATTGCCACTGATATTATTGCCAGGGGTATGGATATTGCCGATGTGTCTCATGTGATTAATTTCGACTTACCTGAGAATCAAGGTGATTATATACATAGAATTGGCCGTACAGGAAGATCTGATAAAACAGGAATTGCCATCTCTTTTATTAATGAACCTGATAAGAAACTTCAAAATCTTATTGAGAATATGATGAACAGTAGAATTTCGATAAAAGATATTCCAGAAGACATAGAAATATCTGAAATTTACTCTGAAGATGATATTGTAAATGATAAAAAGGAGAAAAATTATTTGCCACCTCCAAAGATAAAATCACAAGGTGCTTTTCACGAAAAGAAGATAAAAAATACTAAGAAAAACAGTGGAAGTGCTTCGCGTCATAAAGCAAAATATACCAAGTCGGGTAAGAAGATTAAAAAAAGAAGAAGGTAGTTTGGTGGAGTTTAGCTTATTAGCTTTCAATGCCTAGTAATTCTTCCTTTTCAATACGGAAATCAAATTGCAAATCCTCATGCAGGTAGCTTATAGCTTTATTTATTTTTGTTATTTGTCGCTTATAAAGATTTTCCATAGTGGTGCTATTTGTCCATAATTCTTTATATGAATTTAAGCGATAGCAAAAATATATCCTTAAACTTGCCTCTGTTTCTTTCAATCCGGAGTGTTTTATGTATTTTTCTGTTGTGCGCAATGCTTTACGGATGGTTTTCTTTGCAAGAAATAAGTTTATAGAATTTAATTTCTTAAAATCTTCATCAATTTGATTTTTAACAGCATCAATAAAACCAGCCTCGTTATCAGCTTCAAAAAGCAAATAACTCAAAAGCTCCTTGTTGTCTTTTTTGTATTTCGCCAATCTTAAGATTAAAGCCTCCATTTTATCATTAGGATAGGTTGAAAGTTCAGTTTTAATTTGCTTTAATGTTGCTGTCTTCATACTAATATTATTTGTGCAAATATAATGTTTTAGTGATAGATGTTTAATTACATCATCTTCTTTAGCACATATTATCCATTCTATTTACAAATACCACTTGGCAATTAATTTTATATAAAATCAAATTGCAAAATTCATACTTTTGTAATTCGTGAAATTGAAAATATATGCACTTTTATCATCCTGAATTTTTATATGGTTTATTGGCGTTGCTAATTCCTTTAGTAATACATCTCTTTAATTTTAAGAGGTTTAAGAAAGTGTATTTTGCTAATCTAAGTTTTCTAAAAGAGGTTCATCAACAAAGTAAGCGTCATTCACAATTACTACACCTAATAATTTTGATGTTGAGGATGTTGTTTATTGCGATGCTTGTAATTGCTTTTGCCGGTCCTTATATTAATAAAAATAATAGAAGTCAGAAACTCAATGACGAAGCTTATGTAAATATTTTCCTTGACAATTCTTTTAGTATGCAAGCCAGAGCTAGTGAAGGAAGTGTTTTTGATGAAGGGAGAAATATTGCACGTCAAATAGCCATGGCTCATAAACCAACCGATCATTTTAGGCTTCTTAATAATGATAAAATTAGTTTTGCTGGAAATTATGTAAACAGGGACGCTTTTTTAGAACAGTTGGATAAAATTCAAATTGATAAATCTAGTCTATACTTATCACAAATATTTAAAAGATTAAATGATAATAGCAGTATAAACTATAAAAATGAAGAGGTTTATATAATTTCAGATTTTCAAAAAAAACAAGCCGATATTAATAATTTTAAAATTGATTCAAATATTAGTGTTCAATTTGTTACCTTGAAAGCAGCCAGACAAGGCAATATTTTTGTTGATAGTATCTGGATAGAAGATCCGGTGTTACAACCAAATAAGAATATTATTGTAAATTGTGTTATCGAGAACTACTCCAATAATTTCATAAGTGATATTCCTGTTGTTTTGAAGCTTGGTGCCAAGCAAAAGGCCATTGCCAGTGTCAGTATTGATAAATTTAGTAAGGCAAAGACAAGCTTTAGTTTTAGAATTGATACGGCAGCAAATTATGGTGCGCAAATTGTTATTGAAGATTATCCCATTGTTTACGATGATGTTTTCTATTTTAGTTTTAATGTAGAGAAAAAACTGCCAATATTGTGTATCTATGGCGATGACTCTAATACCGATTTACATACATATCTTAATAGTGACAGTACTTTTGGCGTAGATTATGTGAAAGAGGATAAGATAAATTATAGTACATTTCAGAAATATTCCAGTATTATTCTTAATGGAATAGAAATTTTTTCTACCGGATTAAATATAGAGCTTCTAAAGTATGTGAGTGATGGCGGCAATTTGGTGATAATTCCTAATAAAACTAATAGTGTCAAAGATTTAAACAATCTGGCAATTAAACTGAAAACTTCTCCTATTACAGGAATTGATAGCAATAAGATTCAGATGTATGATATAGCACTTGAAAGTCCTGAATTTTCAGATGTTTTTGATTTGCCAAATAATCAAAAGAAGCTACAAGATAATATTAATTTGCCATATTTTAAATCACATTTTACTGTGTTAAAAGCAGGGAACTATATAACTTTAATAAAAGATGAAACTTATGCCCCGATTCTTAATAAATACGAATTAAATAGTGGGAGTGTTTTTTTCTTTTATACACCCATAGAAAATGATATGAGCAATTTCTCTACTCATTCGGTATTTGTTCCCATATTTTTTAATATTTTACAATTTCAACGTTCTAAGAACCATTTATATTATTTTTTGGGAACGGAAAGGAAGTATGAAACAAAGTTATTAGGAGAGGGGCAAGAGATATCTTTAAAAATGACGAGGGAGAATGATTCTGTTGAATTTATACCTCAATACACTTATAAACCTGGCAAACTAAGTATAAGTTTTCAACAACAACCAAATGAGGCTGGTATTTATAAGCTAGTAAATGATACTAAGGATATAGCGACTATTGGTTTTAATTATAACAGAAATGAGTCTTATTTAGAATATTTTACTGAAAATGAGCTGAATAAACTTATAAAATTAAATAAGCTAAATAATGTAAAAATTATTAATCCTGAATTAGGAGAAATAAGGGAACAAATTAAGGAAATAAAAAACGGAGTTTCATTGTGGAAATTATTTATCATTATTGCTATTAGTATTCTAATAATTGAATTACTTTTGTTGCGTTTTAGCAAATTATAATTAGGAATATGGACGAAGAGAAGCTTACTTCAGAGGAAGGACAACAAGTAGAAAAATCGAAAGAGGATAACTCATTATCAACTACAAAAACTTTAACGGGTTTATTTGAAGATTGGTTTTTGGATTATGCTTCGTATGTTGTGTTAGAGCGAGCAGTTCCTAGTATACAAGACGGCTTTAAGCCTGTACAGCGAAGAATCTTGCACTCAATGAAGGAGATGGACGATGGACGTTACAATAAAGTAGCAAATATCATTGGCCATACAATGAAATACCACCCTCATGGTGATAGGTCTATTGGTGATGCATTGGTGCAAATGGGGCAAAAAGATTTATTAATAGATACTCAAGGAAACTGGGGAAATATCCTTACAGGTGATTCTTCTGCTGCTCCTCGTTATATTGAAGCTCGGTTAAGTAAATTTGCTTTAGAAGTAGTTTTCAATCCCAAAACTACTGTCTGGAATCTTTCTTATGATGGAAGAAATAAAGAGCCTGAGACATTGCCTGTGAAATTTCCTATGCTTTTGGCAATGGGTATTGAGGGTATTGCAGTAGGTATGGCTTCTAAAATATTAACACACAATTTCAACGAGTTAATCGATGCTTCAATTAGTTACCTAAGAGGAAAGTCTTTTGTGCTTTATCCTGATTTTATTACCGGTGGTCTTGCAGATGTTAGCAAATATAATGATGGGCTTAGAGGAGGAAAAGTTCGTCTTAGAGCTAAAATTAATAAAATTGATAATAAAACTTTAACAATAACAGAGATCCCTTTCTCAACAAATACCGGTAGTCTTATTGATTCTATTGTTAGTGCCAATGACAAAGGTAAAATTAAAATTAAAAAGATAGAAGATAATACAGCCCAGAATGTAGAAATTAAAATTCGTTTGGGCTCTAATGTATCTCCTGATCAGACTATTGATGCGCTTTATGCTTTTACAAAATGTGAGGAATCTATTTCTCCCAATTCAACGGTCATTCATAACAATAAACCTGTTTTTCTGGGAATGACAGAAATTCTAAAAATTAGTACTGACCAAACTGTTGGATTACTGAAATTAGAACTGGAAATAAGGAAAAATGAACTTTTGGAGAAGTGGCATTTTAGCTCTTTGGAGAAAATTTTTATTAAAGAACGTTTATATTATCAAATTGAAGAAGCAGAGAGTTTCGATGAAGCTATAATGATAATAGACAAGTCTTTAGTCCCATACAAGAAATTGTTTAAAAGAGAAATTACTCGCGAAGATATCGAAAGGCTTACAGAAATTAGAATTCGTAGAATCTCTAAATATAATGAGTTTAAAGCTGATGAACAAATTAAAGCATTGGAAGATGATATCGCTGAGGTAGATCATAATTTAGCTAATCTAATTAGCTTTGCTATAGACTATTTTAAAAGAATTAAAACTAAATTTGGTAAAGGGAAAGAACGTAAAACCGAACTTCGTAATTTCGATAATATCAATGCAGCAGCAGTTGCTGTTAACAATGTGAAACTATATATGAATAGAGAAGAAGGTTTTATTGGTACAAGTTTGCGAAAAGATGAATTTGTGGTAGAATGTTCTGATATTGACGATATTATAACATTTATTGATAATGGAACTTTTATGGTTACTAAAGTTTCGGATAAAACGTTTGTTGGTAAAGGAATTCTCTATGCAGGTGTTCTCAAAAAGAATGATGATAGAACAATATATAATTTAGTGTATCGCGATGGTAAAATAGGATATAATTACATCAAACGTTTTGCAGTAAAATCGGTTAATAGAGATAAAGTTTATCATATAACTCAGGGAAAAGAGAATTCAAAAGTGCTTTATTTCTCTGCAAATCCTAATGGGGAAGCAGAAATTATTAAAGTTAAGTTGCGTCCACGACCAAAATTAAAAAAGTTGATTTTCGATTTTGACTTTAAAGATATTACTATTAAAGGTAGATCGGCAAAAGGAAATATTCTCACTAAGAATGTTATTAGTAAAATAAGTCTTAAAGAAGACGGTGTTTCAACTTTGGGGGCAAGAGATTTATGGTTCGATACTACTGTTAACAAACTTAATGTAGCCGAAAGAGGTGAATATTTGGGAGCCTTCTCTGCTGAAGATGAGATACTTAATATCCTTAAGACTGGTCAGTTTATGACTACAGGACAAGAGCTTAGTTCTCATTTTTCTGATGAGCTTCTTAAACTTAAAAAGTTTAATCCAGATAAAGTGTGGACAGCAGTGTATTATGATGGTGATTCGAAATATTATTATATAAAAAGATTTAAGTTTGTTTCCTCCGATAAAGTACAAGATTTTATCAGCGAACATGCTAAATCAAAGCTTATACATATTACGGATAACCAAAATCCTAGCTTCGAAGTAATCTTTAATCCAAAAACTGCTCCTAGAAATAGAGAATCGGAAATTATAGAAGCAGTTGGATTTATTGATGAAAAGAGCTATAAAGCAAAAGGTAAGCGTTTAACAAATTATAAAGTTAAAAAAATCAATATTATTTTGCCTGAAGAAACCTCTATTGAAGCAGGAAAATCATCTGAGACCATTGATAATATTGAAAATATTACCACAGATACGGCTATACAAAATGTAACTTCTCAAGAGCCTTTAGAAGAAAAGGAAGTTAAAATTAATCCGGACAATTCTGTAGAAGTTTCTTCTATTACAGCTGAGACCAAAAAGGACGTTGAAATTGCAGATGATGTGGAGAATGATAAATTTATCAAAAAGGATAAGGTAAATAAAGAAGCTGTAACTAAGTCTCATAAGGTGATTTCTAAAACAGAATCGGAGAAGGAGGCTGTTGCAACTGATAAACTTATCCCCGAAGAAGAAATTGAAGTAGTAGAAAAGAAAAAGCCCAAAACTAGGAAAAAGGCTAAAACTAAAGGTTCAAAGAATATTAGTAATACTGAGGTTAGTCTCGATAGTGATGAACCATTACAAATGGAATTGAATTTGTAATTTTTGGTTTCGGTTTAGAATAATATTTTTTATTTCTTTCATTAACCCTGATTATTCATAAATAATTCTGATGATTAAGTAATATTAATAAATTTAGATATTTTTCAAATACCTAAATTTGAGTTTTTCTAAATCAAAGTTTTTCCGCATAGTACTCCGCTTATTTAATGCTTATTTATACAATTCACTTCGCTTTTATATGAATAATGCGGGTTATTTTTTTTTATTCTGACAAACAAAAATTAGCCATAAAAAAACTACAAAATTTTGTATTCAACTAACGATAAAAACAGGGTGAAAGTTTTATTGACAGCCAAATTATTTATTTGTCAGTTCCAAAACATAGCAGTGACAATACACTAAAAAGTTTATAACTTATAAGTATTTGGTAACAATGATATTTGCTGTCTTCAGTGGCTGTAGCTCATAGTTAGAGATTAGGAATGTCATGTAAGCTTGTGAAGGTAAAATCAATAATTTAGGATTAAAATATTTTTCTAAGCGAAGTACTTTGTCGGATGCAAAGAATAAGTGGATTAAATATTTCTAATAAATTCGCTAAGAGATTGTTTACTGCTGATTTTTAATTTCTTTCGCAGTCTGTAACGATTCATTTCTACACTTTTAAGTGAAATATTCAGAATAGAGGCGATTTCTTTTGAACTAAGATTTAGCCGTATTAATGATGAAAGCCTAATTTCATTTGCTGTCAAATTTGGATATAATTTACTTAGTTTTGTATAGAACAATTGACTTTTTTCTTTTACTATTACCTGGAAAATCTCTCGTTCTTTATCCTGTTGTAAGGTTTGACGCAAAAGATTTTGTAATTCAAATAACTCTATAGAACAGTTTTTGAACTTTGGATTGGCTCTATGTAGTTCTAATTTTGAACTAATTAATTTTAAAGAATCATGAATGCGTATAATACTCATAGCCAGATTTATAGCTTCAGTATTTTCATTGTTTATTTTAGAGTTCTTGTTATTATTATCAGGCACAATAAAATTATTTTAACGATATTGAAACGCTCGCAAATGTAAGATATATTTTTAATCGGTGACTTATATGTATAGTGTCTAGCTCTTGTAATTCGTAATATACTGAATGATAAGTTGTTATTGCGTTAAAAATCTATTTTTTCGATATAAAATTGAGTAAATACATTATATATATAAATTATTTATACAGTATAAAGTGCAGATAATTAAATAGATACCGTTAGAATATAAATTTATATGTTTTATATTATTTTATTGTTAATTATTTTTGTAATTTTGGATATTAATAACAAAGAGGTCTAATTTATCATTTTTATTAAATATTTACTAAAATACGTTCATATGAAAAATTTATTTACTATCTTAATCGTGTTTTTATTTTCACTAAATGCGATATCACAAACAACTGTATTCTCTGATGATTTTGAATCAGGTAGTACAAATTGGACATTATTAGGGAGCTGGGGTGTGTCATCAGCTGCATCACATTCCACTAGCCATTCTTTAAGTGAAAGTCCCACCGGCAATTATGCTAATAATCTTAATTACATTTCAGCAACTATGACAAATGGTGCAAACCTTACTTCCGCTTTATCAGCTAATCTTTCATTCTGGGCGAAGTACAATATTGAAGGAGGTTTTGATTATATGTATGTTGATGTTTCCGGTAATGGAGGTACATCATGGGTGAATTTAGATACCTATGATGGAGTTTTATCAACGTGGACTCAATTTAATTACAGTTTAGGAGGATATGTTGGAAATTCAAATGTAAAAGTTAGGTTTCGTTTTTATAGTGATGGTGCTGTGAATTATGATGGTATGTATATTGATGATATTGTTATCACCAGTGATAGCGTTGATAATGCAGCTCCGCTTATTATCCATTCTCCACAAGATTTTTATCAAGGGACTTTAGGACCTAATGTTTTAAATGCTGATATTATCGATGTTTCTGGTATTTCCAATGCTAAATTGTTTTATCAAGCTGATGGTGGTAGCTTTGATTCAATCAGTGCAACAAGTATTTCTGGAAATACATATACTTTTACTGTACCTCAATATTCTGCCGGTACTTTTATTAATTATTTTATTCATGCTGTTGATAGTTCTAGCTCTTTTAATGCAATTTCAACGGACACATTTTCTTATATAGCAGGAAATTATATTGTATATGATAATTCTCAAGTAGATTTTGTTGATTCAATCGGTTCTACTTCCGGAGCAGCAGTGAGAGTTACACTACCTGCAGGAAATCAACAAATAGCCTCATTATTGATAAGAAATTATACAGATGTTAATAGACCAAATGATTCAATGCTTGTTCATGTTTGGACATCTTCAGGAGGACTTCCAGGAGTAGATATTATACCCCCGGTAATGGTTTTCCCAGCAGCAACACTTACTAATACAAGTGCTATGACTGTGGTAGATTTAAGAGCAGATTCCGTATTATTGGATAGTTTAAGTGGAGATGTTTTTGTAGGTTATACTGTACCTTCAGGTGTAGCATGGGCTGCAATTACCGAGCCGGGTGCTGGCGGAAGGTCTTTTATTTTAGGTAGTAATGGCTGGACTGCTGCTACAGGTAGTAGTGGAGCTATTGATTTCCATTTTAGAACAATTACACAACCGGGATATAATCCTCCACCTCCACCTCCCGTAGCATCTTTTACTTTTGATACTACTTATTCTCCTAATGTGTCTTTTATTTGTACTACATCTGGTACAGTTGATACCTATTATTGGGACTTTGGCGATGGAGCTTCATCTACTTATCAGATTACAAATCATACTTATGCTAATAACGGATTATATCAAGTTTGTCTTAAGGTGACCAATCAAGGTGGACAGGATTCTATTTGTCAGAATGTTTCTGTGAATTCTATTATTCCTCCTATTGCAAACTTTAGTTTTGATATTTCCGCTGATCCTACAGTCCAGTTTACTGATTTATCTGTTAATGGACCAACCCAATGGTTGTGGGATTTTGATGATAATGGTGCTAGTAGTAGTACTCAAAATGCAGTTCATACATATCCTGCTGTAGGTGGAACATATCATGTTTGTTTGACTGCTACAAATATTTATGGTTCAAGTACTCCTAATTGTCAAGATGTGGTGCTTTCTGTTGGTGCCGGTATAGATAATGCTTTCTCTTATGAGAATATTAAGATATACCCTAATCCAATGTATGATAAAACTAATATAGAAATTGGAGAAATAAATTCTGATAACGTGTCTTTAAAAGTTTATGATATGCAATCTAAACTTATTGATGTTAATTATATTGTTAATAAATCCAATATTGAAATTCTGCGTTCAGGATTAAAAACGGGGCAATATTTTATTGTGGTTTATATTGATGAAAAGCCTTCGTATAAAGCTAAATTAATTGTAAGATAAAAGAATTGTTAATTTTATTTATTAGAAAAAAGGAGTCTATAATATTTAGACTCCTTTTTTATGTTAATTCGAGAAAAGGCAAAAGATGCTTATTTCTATGTCGGTCTAGTATAAATTGCATATGATGTAGTTATTCAATAAGATATAAGATTTATAAACTCTTATTTATTGTAAAATATAAAAATATAAATAAGTTCAGTATAATTATGATTATTTAAAATTAATTTCAAATGTAATTTATTTATAGCCTTAAAAATTTTTTATCTTTGCACTCCCAAATTATGGGCTTTAAAATGTAAATTATATTATAATGAACAAAAATACAATTCTAGGTTTTATATCTATTTTTATTATCCTCGTTGGTTATTCTTGGTATATAGCACCTTCAGCTGAGGATATACAAAAACAAGAAGCACAAAAAAGAAAAGCTGATTCTATTGCTGCTATTCAGTACCAACAAGCAAGGATTACTGACTCTATAAAGAGAGTGCAAGCTGTTGAGTCATTGCCTGTAAATAATGAAGTAGCAAGTCAATTGCCTGATAATGTTAGCGATTCTGCACTCCAAGCTATGCAGATACAAAAGTATGGTGATTTTGCTGCCATGGCACATGGTGAGGATAAGGATTATATTATTGAAACTGATTTGCTTAAGCTTAAAGTTTCTTCAAAAACAGGTAGCATTACTTATGCTGAACTTAAAAAGTATCATACTTATGACACTTTGCCTTTAGTATTGTTTAATAAGAACTCTGCAAGTATGAGTTATTTGTTAAACGATAAGAGAGTAGAAACAAAAGATTTATACTTTGAACCTTTTGCAAAAGGTGGAAAATCATTTAAAGATAGCACTTATGTAAAAGGAGATGATGTTTATATCTTCTCAATGCGTATTTATCCTAATGATAATAAAGGAAATGTAGATAAAAGCAAATTCTTTGAGTTTGAGTATGTTATCAAAGGTAATGATTATATGATTGACTATAGGATTAATATGAAAGGAATGTCCAATCATGTTGCTCCCGGTATGAATGATATTCCACTATATTGGAGTATGAACCTTTACGCCAAAGAAAAAGATCCTGTTCAAGAGGTTAAGCATACTGCTATCTATTATAGATATACTGATGAAGATGTTGACAATCTTAGCGAAATGAGTGATGAAGAAGATGATGAATTGGAGACAAAAACCCATTGGATTTCTTATAAACAACAATTTTTCTCTGTAGCATTAATAGCTGATAACAGTTTTGCCAGGGCTAAAATAAAGCAATATAAAGATGCTTCTAATACAAATGAGAAATATTTGAAAACTATGTATTCGGATATTAGTGTTCCATTGTCATATTCTGCAGATTTTCAGTCTATTCCTATGAAGATGTATATGGGACCTAACAAATATAGTATCCTTAAGAAATATGAAATGGAATTGGAACGCCAAATTCCTCTTGGTTGGGGCTTCTTCCTTTTGCACTGGATAAATCGTTTTATTGTTATTCCTGTGTTTGATTTCCTTAGTGGATTTGGTTGGAATTATGGTATTATTATTTTGGTTCTTACTGTTTTATTGAAGCTATTCCTTTTCCCAATTACTTATAAGACCTATATGTCTTCAGCAAAGATGAGGGTCCTAAAGCCTGAAATAGATGAAATAAGTGCTAAATTCCCTAAAAAGGAAGATGCTATGAAAAAGCAACAGGCAACTATGGATCTTTATAAAAAAGTTGGAGTAAACCCTATGGCTGGTTGTATTCCAATGTTGTTGCAGATGCCAATTCTATTTGCAATGTTTAGATTCTTTCCTGCATCATTTGAGTTACGTCAAGAGAGTTTCTTATGGGCAACAGATTTGTCTTCATATGATTCTATATTTAGTTGGTCACAACAAATTCCTTTGTTAAGTAGATTTTATGGAAATCATATTAGTTTATTTACTTTGTTGATGACTGTTTCTACTATTCTTTATACTAAAATGAATAACCAGATGATGAATTCTTCTCAGCAAATGCCGGGAATGAAGACTATGATGTACATTATGCCTATTATGTTTTTAGGATTCTTCAATAACTATGCATCTGGATTGAGTTTTTATTACTTCCTTGCTAACATAATTACTTTTAGCCAAATGTTTTTAATACGTCGTTATGTTAATGAAGATGCTATTAGAGCTAAATTGCAAGCAAATAAGAAAAAACCTGTTAAGAAATCTAAATTCCAGGCTAGACTAGAAGAAATGGCTAAGCAAAAAGGTTATAATTCTAAAAAGAAATAATTTTATTTTAAAAGATAATAATTTTAAGTTTTAGTAAGTATGATAGGCCGGTGTAAATTCACTGGCTTATTTTTTTTGTATTATTATGGGGAAGAGGGGGGTAAAGTATAAAGTATAAAGTATAAAGTATAAAGTATAAAGTATAAAGTATAAAGT
>Ga0256842_1001480_pt1 | contig 18652 bp, 19 predicted proteins | sample 4559240metaG_FD_185973 | JGI IMG/M metagenome (GOLD analysis project Ga0256842, IMG submission 185973) | Hydrothermal vent microbial communities from Guaymas Basin, Mexico - 4559-240 | ecosystem: Environmental > Aquatic > Marine > Hydrothermal vents | place: Mexico: Guaymas Basin | collected...
GCTGAAGAGATAAAATATTGGATTATCCCTACCAGTCCATTATCCCAACCACCAACATCCGTATATCCTGTCAGTAAATTCAATATAAATGGAATTCAGTTACAACCTAATCCTATGTATGATTCAGGAACAGGTGTACAAACTTATACATTTCGAAATATAATTTTAAATGAACCAAGTAATGTTATTAAGTTATTGGTTGATATGTCAGATGTTACGACTGTAACTAATATATCAATAAATTTGAAATCTGATCCTATTGGGGAGTCAATTAATTTTACAAAAACTGTGGGAGTTGATACTAGTAATGATAAGTTAGAATCTACTTCCTATGAAAATATAATTGATCCCAATCATACATCTACAACATCTGAAATTTATATTGATTATAACAAGATTGAGCTTCAAGTAGGGGACTTATTAAGAACTGATAATGATGAATATTTTCAGGTTCAGTCAATTAATCATGATGGGGGTATGTATTCTGTTGTTCCAGATCATACATTAAACACTTCTCCAAATAAAGTTTATTTTATTGGCCATCGTGCAATTGTTCATAAGAGTTGTATGGATAAGCAGAGATCAGTTGTCAATATCAAAGCGGTAGAGTGTCCTCAGGATGTAATTGATTCAAATAATCCATCTACTGCAAATAAAATTTATATTAACAATCAATTAATTGATGTTAAACCAGGAGATATATTTAATACTAATAATAATGAATTATTTGAAGTTGCTGTAGTTGATAATGATGGGAATGTGGCTTATGCTAGTGATGTTAGGACGGTGGCTTGTGGAGGGTATCATACAGTCATAATCAAAGATGATGGTTCAGTCTGGTCAACTGGTAGGAATGGACATGGTCAACTCGGACTGGGTGACACAACTGAAAGACATGAATTCACCAACACAGGTTTAACAGCCAACCAGGTAGCTTGTGGAGAGTATCATACAGTCATAATTAGAGAAGATGGTTCTGTTTGGTCGACAGGTTATAACTTTTATGGTCAACTCGGACTAGGGGATAAAAATAATAGACGTGAATTCACTAATACAGGTATAACAGCCAAACAAGTTGCTTGTGGAGGGTATCATACAGTCATAATTAAAGAAAATGGTTCAGTTTGGGGAACTGGACATAATTATCATGGTCAACTCGGATTAGGTGATACAAATTATAGGACTCAATTCACCAACACTGGTCTAACTGCCAAACAAGTTGCTTGTGGGGATGGTCATACAGCTATAATTAAAAATGATGGTACAATCTGGGTAACTGGTAGAAATAATTATGGTCAACTTGGATTGGGTGATACAAATAATAGGTATCAGTTTACTGATACTGGCATGATAGCCAAACTTGTGGCTTGTGGGACATGGCATACAGCCATAATTAAAAATGATGATTCCGTCTGGGTGACTGGTAGAAATAATCATGGCCAACTCGGGTTAGGTGATACAAATAATAGGAATCAATTCACTGATACTGGCATGACAGCCAAACTTGTGGCTTGTGGGGATCTACATACAGTCATAATTAGGGATGACAATTTTGTTTGGGCAGCAGGAGATAATTATTATGGCCAGCTTGGATTAGGTGATACAAATGATAGACATCAATTCACCAATACTGGGGTAATGGCCAAACAAGTGGATTGTGGAGATGATCATACAGCCATAGTCAAGGGTGATAACTCTGTTTGGGAGACTGGTGACAATTATTATGGTCAACTCGGACTGGATGACACAACTGAAAGACATGAATTCACCAATACTGGTATGACAGCCAAACTACCTGAAGGAGGATCAGGTTCATATTACACGAAATACTGGGTCATTCCTAACAATCCATTATCTCAACCACCAACATCTGTTTATCCAGTTAGTAAGTTCAGTGTGGATGGAATTTTATTACATTCTGCTCCTATATATGATCCAGATGTAGGAATGCAGTTTTATGCTTTTCAGGGTATAGCTCTACCTGATCCAAGTGATGTTGTTAAGTTTTCAGTTGATATATCTGAAGGGACTACTGTAAATAAAATATTAATAGATTTAGTATCCGATATAGATCCAAAATTTGGTTCTGGTAAAATGCTGATGATTTTTACAAAAACTGCTGGAACTGATGTTGAGGAGGGAAAGTTAAAACCGATTGATTATGAAAACATAATTGATCCTAACCACGCATCCACAACGACTAAAATTTATATTGATTATAATAAGATTGAGTTGCAGGAAGGAGATTCATTGAAGACTGACAATGATGAACATTTCCAGGTTCAGTCAATTAATCGTAGTGGCACTGTATATTATATCACTCCGGATCATACATTGGACAATCCACCAAATGAAGTTTATTTTATTGGACATCGTGGGATTGCTTTCAAAGAATTTGAAAGGGAGCAGCAATCGGTTAATATTATAGTATCAGAACAGACTCAAAATGTAATTGATCCATACCATACATCTATTCCAACCAAGATTTATATTAATAACCGATTGATTAATGTCAAACCAGGTGATGTATTCAGTACTGGTGATGGTGAGTTATTTGAGGTTGCTGTGGTGGATAATGATGGGAATGTGGCTTGTATTGATTGTGTCAAGATGATTGCTTGTGGGGATGGTCATACAGTTGTGATTAGGGAGGACAGTTCTGTTTGGGTGACTGGAGGTAATTATTATGGTCAACTCGGATTAGGTGATACAACTCGAAGAACCCAATTTGTCAACACTGGTATAACAGCCAAACAAGTTGCGTGTGGAAGTGTATATACAGTCATAATCAAGGATGATAATTCTGTTTGGGTAACTGGTTGGAATGGAAGTGGCCAACTCGGGTTAGGTGATACAAATTATAGAAATCGGTTCACTAATACTGGAATGACTGCTAAACAAGTTGCTTGTGGATGTAATTATACGGTCATAATCAGAGAGGATGGTTCAGTTTGGGTGACTGGTAATAATGAATATGGCCAACTCGGATTGGGGGATACAAATAGTAGATATCAATTTACCAACACTGGCATAACAGCCAGGTGTGCGGTTGGTGGATATGGTCATACAGTCATAATCAAAGATGATGGTTCAGTTTGGTCAACTGGTAGGAATAGTAATGGTGAACTCGGACTAGGTGATACAAGTAATAGAAATCAATTCACTGATACCGGCATGACAGCCAGGTTTGTGGCTTGTGGGTGGAATCACACAGTTATAATCAGGGATGATAATTCAGTCTGGGTAACTGGTGAAAATTATTATGGCCAACTTGGATTAGGGGATACAAGTAATAGAAATCAGTTTACTGATACTGGTATAACAGCTGAATATGTTGCTTGTGGAGGGTATCATACAGTCATAATCAAAGATGATGGTTCAGTCTGGGTGACTGGCAGAAACAATCATGGTCAACTTGGATTAGGTGATACAACTCAAAGAAATCAATTTACCAATACTGGAATGACAGCCAAACAAGTTGCTTGTGGAGATAGTCATACAGCTATAATCAAAGATGATGGTTCACTGTGGGTGACTGGTGCTAACTGGGATAGCCAACTCGGATTGGGTGATACAAATGATAGACATGAGTTTGTTTGGTCATATGGAGGATCAAGTTCATACTACACAAAATATTGGGTTATTCCAAACAATCCATTATCTAAAGCTCCTATGTCTGTCTATCCTGTTAGTAGATTTAATGTAAATGGACTTCAATTACAGCCTGATCCTGTATATAATCCAGAAACAGGAATGCTGAGTTATACATTTTCAGGTATAAATTTACCTGCACCAAGTAATACTATTAAATTATCAGTTGATATATCTGATGTTACAGTTGTAACTGAGGTATTATTGAGTTTATCAGAATAATCAGTGTGTTGGAGGCAGGTATCCTATAAATGGGATGCTTGCCTGTTTTTGTGTTTTCTATCCTGACAATTATCTCCATCCCATTTTCAAATCCCCATGCGAGACATTGAGATCTTGACGAGATGACGTTTTTATCAGTTTTACATACTATCATACCTGATTTTTAAAAAACCTGGTGAGAAACTAAAATATCATTGTTTGATAGGTGTATGTATATGCTTTTATTTAAAATTTTAATTTTCTAAGTAAAAATCTTCTATTTGACTAGGATTTCTATAAGTTATCCATCAAAAATTAATTTAAGGAGGTATTTTTATGGATGTTATAACTGTAACAATTGAATCTTACAAGGATTTTATTAAAACTCTTCCAAGGATGGAATCTAATATTGTTATTGCTAGTAAGGAGTATGATATTTTGATAAGGCATGATGATGAGGATGTGGGGATTGACTTGTATTCCTTAGAAGATGTTACCTTTACAAAACCTCATGAAACAAAAATAGTCAAAACAGGAGTTAAGACTGCAACACCTATTGGAATTTTGACTGAAGTGAGGCCACGAGGGTCTACCGCATTAAAACTACCTGTTTTGATTGCTAATTCCCCAGGAACAGTAGACCCAGGTTATAGAGGAGATGTAAGTATTATTACGCAATATACAGGAAATGGTCCTTTTACTATCAAAAAAGGAACAAGATATGCCCAAATGGTGTTTACTTATTATATCCCTGTAATAAGAGGAGGATTCAAATTAAATAATCTACTTTATATATATTATATTGTGAATGAAAGGGTTTATGATGAGTTTGATAAATTACTCCCTTCCAGAAGAGGGGTGAATGCTTTTGGACACACAGGAGGGTATGATAAGGTATAAATATTTTTTGTAATTATTTGCTACCCAAAATATCTTATTAATGAGATTTAAGGGCTGCTATCTAGCAGTCCTTTTGTTTGATCTGGTCTTATAATGTTTTTGAGAAACAATGATTATAGATTGGCTCTTTTCTTTCGCCATTTTTTCATGACTTTCTTATAATCTTCCCTACATTGAATGACCTCTGCAGGAGATATATCATATTCCCCAAGGTCTATACCGTCACAGTGAATAAAATAAACCTTGCAGAATCTTTCTATCATTGGATTTAGTAAACTATGTGTTAAATCATCATATGTGAGAGGTTTATTATCCTCATCTTTGAAATATGTAAAATCTACCAACGCTATACATGTTTTTGGGGTTATATGTTTGATTGCATCTTTAATGCATTCAATAGCATCAGGTGATGTATAATAAGGGTTCATAAATAGAATAAAGGTGTTAGAACTGGAAGTTATACAATGTTCTAATTTTTCCGCACATACAATCTGTTTTTTAGGTTCAAAATACTCACAACTTATTTGAATTCCTACAAGTTGTAGTGCAACCATGTTATATATATCTGTGAGGATTTTATATATCTGATGAATTGCTGACTTCTCCCTATAGATTTTGGAGAACATCTTTTCAATATATTTATAATAAGGACATAGTAATTTATAACTTATTTCATGAAATGTGTGATTTACGAGGTTGTATTCGTTAATAATATTTCTATTTTCATCGAGATTGTTCCACTCTTCAGGTGTTGTCTTTTTTCCAAGGATCCAATTATAAGTGGAATGTGCAAATAAATACCGCATGTAAAGTCCCATCATGGATAATATATTCCTCTGGCAAAAGTTCAGTTTGGGATAGAAACTCAAATCTACTTCTCTAATGAAAGAATTAAAATTATTACTAGTAAATCTTATTTCATCTAATATACTTGTAGACATTGCTTGATTCCTCCTTTCTTATTGTTCGTCTTCAAGGGTAAAGTTTTCATATATGTTAGGAACTTTTTTTATTCTATAGTAAGGACTTATTAAAAGTTTTTCGATCATATTTATCTTCTCTATTATGCTTGTTAGTTGATTTTCTAGTTTAGCAATGGTATCACTCATTGCTATTATACTTACTAGTAATACTGTACAGATTACTATCAGAAAGAAGGTTAATGATAATAATTGCATATATTTAAAGTGTGCCATGATGATGTCTAGAAAGTTAGTCATCGGTGAACGGTCTCCTTTTGACTATATATATTATTAGTAGTTTTTCACTCCCATATAGCCTACTGGTTTGTATCAATACTGTGTTTGGATTAACAAAGCATATATTATAATCAGGATTTACATTTCTTTTGTCTCTTATATCAATTTCTCTTACCTTATCAACTACAAGTAAAATTTTGTGTTTGGTTAATAATTTTGTATATAATGCTGATGTGTAATCCCTAATATATATTATAGGAAAAGATAAAACCAAAGTGATTGCTGCCACAGTTATCCAGTTGGTTACCGTGAATTGCTTTATTCCTATCTGTCCAGTTATATTTAAAAGAAATCTTATGACTTTTACAATAGCTTCCATTTCCCTACCTGTTGTATGAATTTTTATTTTTTACTCATGTGAAAATAGACTTTGCTTTCTGTTTGATGTTATTCCATTAACATATTGGTTTTTATTTATCAGTTGATCTAACCCTAATTTATCTAATTGCAAGGCATTTATTATAAGATATGTAGGTCCCTTTACTTTATGAGCAGGAGATTTGTTTCTTGATAGCTTTATCAAAGATTCTCCTAACAATTTCCCCATCCCATAAAAGCTAACACTAGTGCAGATTGAAAATCCTATTCTGCAAAAGTAAGGATTAAATCCTATTAAAACATGATCACTCAGGTTAGAACTGATTTGTTTGATTGTTTCCTCTGCAGACATACCAGGAAGTTGTAAGATTGTTTCAAATACCAAGGCATCTTTTGGAATGTATTTGTTTATTTCTCTCAGCTGTTCGATACTAGAAATGGTTAGAGTTTGATATTTTATTTCTTTTTCATCTAGTTCTTTTATTAGTTGTGTTAATATGATTGATTCTGTCTTGTTCCGTATGTTTGTTGCGGATTTTATTATAAATACCTTATATAATAAATCGGGATATAAACTTTCATATAACATCCTAAAAAGTTTGTCTAATTGGATGTATTCTTCGACTACGTATATGTTCTTGTAGTTTATATTTGGATATTTTTTCTTATATTCATCTAAAGGCATGTTTATTCCTGAGGCAAGTACATAATATTTACTTGCTAACTTAAGTCCTACCTGTTCAAATGCAGTATCGTCAAAACAGACTATATAATCAGGATGGAACTTGAATATGGTTGTCATCAGTGCTTTTACCTTTATACTTAATTCCTCCTTTGAAATTTTTCTGGAGTTTAAATAATTTATTCTTATAATGTATTGTGTATCGGTTACTTTTTTATACTCTCCAAGCTTATCTAAAAATCCTTGAATCTGTGGACGACTACATATGTTTGTAGGTGAGTAAGAAGCTACTATATATATTCTAATAGGTAACCGTCCTCCTCCTATATAACTGGTCCATATAAACCATATACAACATATTATTATTGGTATTATTATTTTCCTTCTCATACATATAAATCCATCAGTGTTTTGTTTTTATTCTGTGATCACATACCGAGTTACTACTGTATCCACATGAAAATTGTGCACACACATTGTGGGACAACTTATGATTATAAACTTCTGAAATGATGTAAATGTGTTATCTGTTGACGTCATAGTCGCTAACGTCTGATCACCATCACTCAATTCAATAGTTTTATTTTCATTGTCAACGTCAATATCGATAAATAGACTAGTATTATCATAATTTCCAGTGATTGATTGTGTTTCTAACACTGTACATATCCCACTTTGAAATATTTCAAAATTGATGTCTAATCCATTCTCATGTTTGTTAATAATCCTTGTTACATATCCTTCTTCATTAGTGTTATACATTCTGACTGTTATTATATTTTGTGTTGTAATATTCAATCCAGCAACAAGTCTAAATACATTTAAAGCAGTTTCAGTTGTTCCATAAACGGCTGCTCCTCTAGCATCATAACGTGTTATGGTTCCATTCTCTTCATATGTAGTTATGCTCTCTCCCTCAAATCCTTTCCCGTATGATTTGGTATTATGTTGTAATGTAGGAGAATAGCTTATGTTAAAAACTTGATTGGCTAAAGTAGGATCATATACTTCAGGAAGATTATATACATAAAAATAATTTGTTCCTGTATGTATATGAGGAACTTTTATCACTAACTCAGCATAATTGCCACTCCATTTTGTAATTTGAGCAGGAATAGGATTCTGTAGGAAATCTAGCCATACACTTGCTGTAGGCTCTTCTGCATGTCTAAACATTTCATAATTGGATGGATTGAATTTCCATATAATTTCAGTATTATCTTGTTCACTAGTAGCATTTAATGTAAGTGTATGTTTTAATAAAGGTCTTTGAAATTTATGATGTTTTCTAAATAAACTTGTTTTTTGCACTGTTATTCCTCCAATAAAATTTACTTTTCTAAATGTTTTAAAAACATATTGAAAATAGTTGTTTAAGGGATATTTCATGAGTATAGTTAGTTCACGTCGGGATAGTCCAGACAATGTTGTTTACGTAAATGATACTCCTTATTATATACACCTTACCCACAATGAGTTTGTCAGGATAGGAAAGGCAGGAGACCATGTAAAATCAGTGGGATATATTTCTAGAAATTTTTATAAGTTGGTGAATGATATCTTATACAGAACTGAAGATCAAAATGAAGGTATAATAGCCAAAGGAGTACAAGCAGCCTTATATAATCCTGAGGGTTTACATAGTCCTGAGGGTCAGTGCTGTGTATTTATAAAAAATGGGATAGTTCATTATTATTCTGATAATTTCAAAAATACCACTCCTTCTGATGTTCCTATAGTCAATGGAAATATAATTAAAGCATTTCATGCTACTTCTGGTAGGAGTGTTGTGTTACAAACTTCTGATAATAAATTGTATCTTTTTTGTCTTGGATCAACAAGTGAGGCTTACCGGTTACCTGGATCAAGATGTTATTTGTATAAGCAATACGCTCCTAATTTTGATAGTTACGATAAATCTAAATACATTTTATTGACTGATAAAGGATTGTATGGTTTAAAATATCGTGATTATGCATCAACAGTTGCACATCTTCCTATAGAAACTGGGAATAAAAAAAGTTTAACTCATAACATAGACATATATAAACTCCCTCTTCCTAATAATGTTTCTCCTGATCATGTTAAGGATATTGATACAGGGTATAAATATGATACATTATTTCTTCTCACTGATGAAGGAAAGGTATATTCAATAGGTAAGAATACATATTATCAACGAGGAACAACCAAAAAATTAAAACCTGACGAGTGGAATGAGATTAAATATCCCGAACCAATAAAACAGATTTGTGCATCCCAATATCCAGGTTTATTTGCAGTATCGGAGTCGGGTAATTTGTATTATCATGGTTATAATGAGGGAGGACATTATTCATTTACGGGTAGAAAGTCGAATACAAGTAAACCTCTGAAAATTGCTGAGAATGTGGATTCTATATGTACTGCTTTTTCAAGGGTTTATCCATTGAATTATGGAATGAGTGATTGCTTCTATTACTTTGATAAGCAAGGAGTTCCTAGAGTTATAGGAGGAAAAGTATTTCTTGAGGAATATCCTGTTGAAAATCATGAGTTTGCTTATGATCTCTATCAAGAAGTATCAAAGAGTTTGATTCATACTCAACCTCTTATTAAGACTGTTTTGGAGCATACTTGTTAAGAAGTATTTGCATGGAAAGGATATATTAGAAATAATCATAAGTAAGGATAATACTTTATGGGTATAATAAGTTTCCGAAGAGATAGTCCGGATAGTATTGTTTATGTAAATAATATTCCTTATTATATACGTTTTATTCCCAGTGGATTTGTAAGGATAGGGAAGGCAGGGGACCATGTAAAGTTGGCAGGTTATATCTCCGGAAGTTTTTATAAGTTAGTAAATAATACTCTATACAGAACTGAAGGCCAGAATGAAGATATAATAGCTAGAGGAGTTCAGGCAGCCTTACATGACTTTGCAGGTCGGTGCTGTGTATTTATAAAAAATGGGATAGTTCATTATTATTCTGATAATTTCAAAAGTATCACTCCTTCTGATACTCCCATAGTCAATGAAAATATAACTAAAGTGTTCCATGCTACTTCTGGTAGGAATGTTGTGTTACAAACTTCTGATAATAAATTATATCTTTTTTATCTCGGGTCAACAAATGAGGTTCATGAACTACCTGGATCGGAGTGCTATTTATATAAACAATACGCTCCTAGTCTCAGTAAATACATTAAATCTAAGTATATTTTGTTGACTAATAAAGGATTATACGGTTTGAAGTATCATGGTCATAAATCAACAGCTACATGTTTTCCTATAGAAACTGGGAATAGGAGGAAGTTAACTTATAACATAGACATATATAAACTTCCCCTTCCTGATAATGTTTCTCCTGATCATGTTAGGGATATTGGTACAGGGTATAAATATGATACACTATTCTTACTTACCAATGATGGTGAGGTATATAGTTTAGGAAAGAATACATATTATCAACGTGGAACAACCAAGAAATTAGATCCTCATAAATGGAATCAGATTGAATATCCCGAACCTATAAAACAGATTTGTGCATCTCAATATCCAGGCTTATTTGCTTTATCTGAAAATGGAAACTTATATTATCATGGTTACAATGAAGGGAGTTATTATTCGTTTACAGGTAGAAAGTCAAATGTAAGTAAACCTTTAAAAATTGCTGAAAATGTTGATTCTATATGTGCTGCTTTTTCGGCAGTATATTCACCAGGTGAGACAGGTGATTGTTTCTATTACTTTGATAAGCAAGGAATCCCCAGGATTATAGCAGGGAAGACATTTTTTGAGAAGCACTTTATTAAAAACCATGACTTTGCTTATGATTTTTATCAGCAGGTATCAAAAAGTTTGATTCATTCTCAACCCCTTATCAAGACTGTTTTGGAATATACTTGTTAAGAAGTATTTGTATGGAAAGGATATATTGAAAATAGTTGTAAATAAGGATGAGGTTTTATGGGTATAGTAAGTTTTAAAAAAGATAGTCCAGGTGATATTATTTATATAAATGATACTCCCTATGCTATAGATACTAGTTATGATAGACTCCTTAAAGTGGGTAATAGAGGAGACCACATAAAATCAATGGGTTACATTTCTGGGAATTTTTATAAGTTGATAAATGATACTCTGGTTAAGGTTAGAGGAGATAATATCATAAGTTCAGTCAAAGGAGTTCAATCGGTCTTATATGATTCTAAAGATAAGGTTTGTATATTCATAAAAGGTAAGAAGGTTTATCAGTATTTTGACCGCACAGGGAATATTCGTGATGTTGATTCTCTTACGATAGATGGAATTGTCTCTAGAGCATTTCATCCTATTTCTGGAAAGAATGCTGTATTAGAGATGTCAAATGGAAAACTATATTTTTTCTATCTTGAGCCACTTCTTCAAACCTGTGAGTTACCTGGATCAAAATGTTATTTGTATAAGCAATACGCTCCAAAATTTACTGAATACAACAAATCTAAATATATTTTGTTGACTGATAAAGGGTTGTATGGTCTGAAATATCACGTGAATATTCCAGGTATTGCACATTTTCCTATAGAGGAAGGTAATAAAAAAAGTTTAAATGGTGATATGGATATATATGAGCTACCTCTTCCTGATAATATTTCTCCCGAGGATATCAAGGATATCGATACTGGTTATAAGTATGATACATTATTTGTTCTGATTAATGATGGTAAGGTATATAGTTTAGGTAAGAACACATATTATCAACGTGGAACAACCAAGAAATTAGATCCTCATAAATGGAATCAGATTGAATATCCTGAGCCAATAAAACAGATTTGGGCGGCACATTTTCCAGGTTTATTTGCAGTATCAGAGTCAGGTAATTTGTATTATCATGGTTATAATGAAGGAGGTTACTATCTATTCACAGAAAGGAAATCAAATGTAAGTAAGCCCTTGAAAATTGCTGAAAATGTTGATTCTATATTTCCATTGTTGTCAAAAGTTTATGGAGGAGGGAATAAGCGAGATGATTGTTTCTGCTATTTTGACAGACAAGGTGTTCCCAGGATTTTAGCAGGGAAAAATTTTCTTAAAGTCCACTCGGTCGAAGATCATGATTTTGTTTATGGACTTTATCAGAGTGTAGCGAGTAGTTTAGTCCATACCCAACCTCTTATCAGGATTGTTTTGGAGCATACTTGTTAGGTATGTGTTTCTAAAATCTCTATGTGGAAAGTCATAAAAAGGATAAAGTATTTGACATGATATTGGGGAATAAGATATTTAAGATTTTGGATCATTTGAATATCAAATACACTACACAACATCATCACTGTACTAGAGGTTGGGTCAATATCCATTGTCCATTTTGTCCAGGGAGGCAGAATTTTCATCTTGGGATTCATATTCAAACTGGTAGATGTCATTGCTGGAGGTGTGGAGGAAAAGATTTAATCAAGACATTATCTAGAGCATCTGGAGCCCCATTAGGAGAAATTTTCAGGTTATTGGAAGAAACATCATCTGGATTGTTTGATTTTATTGGTGAGCGGAAATTTCATTCTGAGCCTGAGAAAAAGGTTCCTTTTAAACTTCCAGATCATACTCCTTTGACTAAAGTTCATGCTGATTATTTGAAATCTAGAGGTTTTGATGTTGAAGAGTTAGTAGAGTTATGGGATGTGTCAAGCACATTGCATATAGGAAATTATAGACATAGAATTTTGATTCCCATAAAATATAATGGAGAGGTTGTTAGCTTTCAAACTCGTTCTATCTCCAAAAGGAAAGAGGTAGTGAGGTATAAATCTTGCCCTCGAAACATGGAAATAATTTCTCATAAGGTAATATTATATGGATATGATTATATTCCGTTTAATAAAACATGTGTTGTCGTGGAAGGTGTAACTGATGTATGGAAATTAGGACCAGGGGCAGTTGCAACTTTTGGTATTACTTTTACATTCTATCAAGTGTTACTATTAGCATCTATGAAGAGAGTATATTTGATGTTTGATAATGAGAGAGTTGCTAGTCGTCAGGTAGATAGGTTATCTTCATTGATAACTAGTATATCTGATTGTGAAGTATTTCAGATAACAGATTATGGTTATGATGATCCTGGAAGTATGCCTCTTGATGAGGCTCATGCTTTATGTCAAGAATTGATTTTCAAGGAGTGATTATGATACGAGTTAATGTCAAGTTTATATGTAGTGTAGAATTACAGGATTTAGCAGGGTTTATTGAAGATGTAAGTAAGTTAAAACCTATTTTTGCTGAAGGACAGTGTAACAGGGAGCTTAGTTTTGAAGTACTTGTTGAGGATAATGATTATCTTGAAGTTATGAAGGAAATCAACCGAATTATTGATGGGTTGTGTCCAGGTAGGGTAAATAAGGATGACATGATAATTGTAATGGCATATGAGGATAGCCATGAAAAGAATTAATAATAATCTATTAGTTAAATACACAGATGGAGATTTCAAAAAACCTATATTAGGATTGTTCCCCAAGTTACCTGTTGCTGAGCATATTGCCAAATATGAAGTTGTATCCTCTCCTGAATTAATCCTTGATAAATCGGTAGGTCATGCCCTTGTTTGTTTCTATGATGATCCTTTTACTTTCATTATGTCAGATGATGATGGACTGAGGTTATACAGGGCTAGTATGATTAGGTTATATGGATGTGATACAGTCTTCCTATTGCATGCGCTACTGAATGTGGAGTGTATTTTATATAAGTTAAATGTAGGACCTTTAGGAGGATGGTTTGAAGTTCCTATAGGTTACATTTATAATAGGTTTGGAATAGATGTTAGAAAATTACTTGATGGAGACAGAGAATTAGATTTCCTAAGGTATTATTGTTATAACGGAAATATTTATTGTCGTTTGTATCATTATAAGATTTTAGGAATGCTAGCTATTAATAAGATACTTCCTTCAGGACAATTATTGATAGGAACTAATAGTAGATATGTTGATAATTATATTGATGCATATTGCTGGTATATTGCGTATATTATTGAGTCCAAAGGTCAGTTGGAGGTAGATATGACTAAGATTCCTGATACATTACGTACTTTAATTGATGAAAGGTTATGGTTAATAAGGAGGGTTTAAATGAATGCAGGGCAATTGAAACATATTTTGACTGAAGTGGGAAATCAAGTCAAATATATTCGTATTCACCTGTATAATTCAGTTTATTTTGTGGATCATATTGAATTTGATCCATTGAGTCGTAGTAAGATATTTTTGTGGGCTGTTCCTGAATTGCCAGTAAGAAAGTATAAGGTTATGTCATTTCTTAGTTATTTAAATGATTTTAGGGATGATCATGAGGTATATGTGTGTATAAAAAAAGGAGATGTTATATCTCATTATCCATTGTCTTCTGATTACTCAATAGAGAAGGAGTTTCTAAATTTTAGTGTAGATGTAAATTTTAGGTAAAAGGGAGGATTTATGGAGAAACATATTAAAAAGTTTCCACTTATTCCTATAAAGTTATTAGGAGGAATCATATATGATAATGATGAAACTGATTTTGAGATGATAAAGCAAAAATTGAAGGATAGTGAGGAGTTGCGAAGGATCTTGTGGGAAACAGGGAAGAAATTATCCAAAGAGTTAGGAGCAGTGTTATTGATTGTTCCTGGATTTTTGGCATGTGAAGAAAAGGAAGCACAAGAAGTAAAATCTTTCATCAAAACATTTGGTGAAAGTCTGGTTAATAATAAGGAGAAGGTAAATGACTAAACAGATAATGCCGTCCAGTCTTGATAAACTGTGTGATGTGGAACATGAGATAAAAGCAACTATTGAAAGTATTGATAAAGAATATGAAGAAGTAGGTAAGGTTATAAAAAATTCTAAATCGAGAATTCCTGATTTATATAGAGTTAGAGTATCCTTATTAGAGTTAAGGTTAGCAGCTTTGAAGGGATTAAATTCCCTTGCAATGGATATGCACAAGATTGAGAAGAAAGAAGATGAACAGAATATTGAAGATATTGTTTCTTTATTTGCGAAGAGTAAAAAATAATGAAATTTAAGAAATTGAATATACAACATAGTGGATTTGTCAAAGAAATTGTATTTTTTACTGAAACGAAAAAGACTGATTTCACTTGGAATTTTTTATTGAATTTAGTTCAAGATCAACCTGCTCCTGACAGTGTTAAAAAATTTAATGTATACGAACTACTTCCTAGAAAAGTAACTGCTAGTGATAGATATATAATGTTTGAAGTATCTTCAAATTTACCTTTGGAGGAGTTTTATTATGAGTAAACAAATATTATCCAATGAAGTTTACAACAAATTAACAGCAGAAGGATATTCTTTTTCAAAAGAATTTATAAATGCTGTGATAGAAAGTGTGTTAGAGGAGATTGTTAATACTCTAAAAGATGGTAAGGAAGTGTTAATTGGGAATTTTGGAAAATTTGTTCCAGATGTTATCAAGAAAAAGGTTGTTACGAACTTTAAAACAGGGGAACGGAAAGTAATTAAGAATAAAAAAGTTGTTAAATTTAGAGTTTCTCCTAATTTTTTTAAATAATTTCATATTGAGAGGGAGTCAATCATGAACAAAAGTCAATTGATTGAAAAAATTTATGACAAGTTAAAAGGGAAATATGATGAGTGCACATATGACAATTGTCGTGTTATTATTACTGCTATGTTTGATACACTCAAGGATATTATTGAGCAACAAGGTTTGGTTCAGTTGAGAGGGCTAGGAACGTTTAAAGTTGTATTATCTCCACCTACAGAAAGGATAAACCCACAAACTGGTAAGAAGATTTTTGTAGGAAGTAAAAAACGAGTTAGGTTTAAAGCAAGTCAAAATCTTAGATAGAGAATGTATCTAGGTTGATTTCGGGGTATATCTTTCTTTTGTTTCTTGCCAATTAATCAATCTTTTTGTTTTTTGTTTGCTAGAAATATAGAGGCAAGTGTTCTACATTAAGGATGCTTGCCTATTTTTATGTTTCAATCCTAATAATTTATTGTCCATTCCAATTTCAAATCCCCGTCTGAGACGTTGATGATCCGGTTGAGATGACGTTTTTATCAATTTTACATACTATCATACCTGATTTTTAATAGACCCGGTGAGAAACTAAAATTTTATTGTCTCACAATTTGAATTGTCTTCTAACCTCTTCTTAAAAACATTCATCAAATAAAAAATCTTAATTAGAAGGAGAATCAATCATGTTAAAAACAGCCTTTTGCAAGAAAGATCATAGAATCATAATTTTACCACCAAAAATAACGGCAATTCAAGGACCTGATAATTATCCATCAGATGTGACCATGATATTGAAACAAAAATTTATTTCAATTCCTTATGGATGGTTTCATCATACACATACTCAATACCAGATTGCTACTGATCCTGATTTTAATAATATAATTGTAGATGAAACGACTGATACTGACTTGTACAGCAAAACATTTTCGTCTAGCTTGTTTAACTCATCATCCAAGTATTATGTCAGAATTAGATTCAAGGATAGTAATTCAAATAAAACTAGCGATTGGATTGTCAGTTCCTTCCATACACCAGCTAATAATTTGAAATTTGATTCTTATAACATATCAACTGATTTTATAAAGACTGTTGGTGTAGATATATCTAATGGAAAACTAGAACCGATTGCATATCAAGATATCATTGATCCTAACCACACATCCACAACCACTGAAATTTATATTGATTATGATAAGATTGAATTACAAATAGGTGATTTATTAAAAACTGACAATGATGAATATTTCCAAGTTCAATCAATTAGTCATGATGGAGATGTATATATAATAACTCCAGATCATACATTGGATAATCCACCTAATGAGATCTATTTTATTGGACATCGTGCAATTGCTATTAAAGAACTTCAAGGTGAGTGGAATGAGGTTGTTAACATTACTGCAACTGAATCGACTAGAAATGTAATTGATTCTGGGTTACCATCGGAAACAAATAAAATTTATATTAATAATAGCCTAATTGACGTCAAACCGGGAGATGTATTTAATGCTGATAATAATGAATTATTTGAAGTTGCTGTAGTTGATAATGATGGGAATGTGGCTTATGCTAGTGATGTCAGGACGGTGGCTTGTGGAGGTACACATACAGTTATAATTAAAGGAGATAATTCTGTGTGGGGAACTGGTAGGAATAGATATGGCCAACTTGGACTGGGTAATATAGAGTATAGAACTCAGTTCACCAACACTGGCATGACAGCCAAGTTTGTTGCCTGTGGAGGTGCATATACAGTCATAATCAGGGAGGATGGTTCAGTGTGGGCAACTGGTAGGAATAGATATGGCCAACTTGGGTTGGGTGACGATACATATGGTAGAGATCGATTTACTAACACCGGCATGACAGCCAAGTTTGTTGCTTGCGGACAAGTACATACAGTTATAATCAGGGAAGATGGTTCGGTTTGGGGGGCTGGAAGTAATGGATATGGTCAACTTGGAGGTGGAGGTACTAGATATTACTTTGCCAACACAGGTATAACAGCTAAACAAGTTGCATGTGGCTATTGGCATACAGTCATAATCAAAGATGATGGTTCTGTATGGGTGACTGGTTATAATGAACATGGCCAACTCGGACTAGGTGATACAACTGAAAGACATCAATTTACTAATACAGGCATGACAGCCAAACAAGTTGCTTGTGGAAGTAATCACACAGTCATAATTAGAGAAGATAATTCAGTCTGGGTGACTGGTTATAATGTTGCTGGACAACTCGGATTGGGTGATAGAACTAGTAGGAACCAATTCACCAATACTGGCATGACAGCCAAACAAGTTGCTTGTGGCTACGCACACACAGTCGTAATCAGGGAAGATGGTTCAGTTTGGTCAGCAGGTAGTAGTTATTATGGTCAACTCGGAGTGGGTGATACAAATCGAAGGACTCAGTTTACCAACACTGGTCTAACCGCCAAACAAGTTGCCTGTGGAGGTAATCACACAGTCATAATCAGAGAGGATGGTTCGGTATGGGGAACTGGGTACAATTATTATGGTCAACTCGGACTGGGTGATATAAGTAAAAGACATCAGTTCACCAACACCGGCGTAACAGCCAAACTTCCTGAAGGAGGATCAGGTCCATATTACACGAAATATTGGGTCATTCCCAACAATCCATTATCCCAAGTTCCAACATCCATTTATCCAGTTACCAAATTCAATATAAATGGAATCCAATTACAACCTACTCCGACTTATGATCCAGAAACAGGTATACAATCTTATACATTCCAAGATATCAGACTGAATGAACCAAGTAATATTATCAAGCTCTCTGTTGACATACCTGATGTAACAACTGTAACAGAAATTTCAATGGATTTGTTGAAATAATAAATCCTTAGATTATGGAGGCAGGTATTCTACATTAAGGATGCTTGCCTTTTTTCATGTGTTTCAATCCTGGTTACTACTCCATCCTAATTTCAAATCACCATGCGAGACAATGATAAACCGGTTGAGATGACATTTTTGTCAATTTTACATACTATCATACCTGATTTTTAAGAAACCAGGTGAGAAACCAAAATATCATTGTCTCATGCCTAAATCTAGATTATGATGTTGGGTTAAGCATTAACATTGTTTTATG
>Ga0256842_1001481_pt1 | contig 18647 bp, 15 predicted proteins | sample 4559240metaG_FD_185973 | JGI IMG/M metagenome (GOLD analysis project Ga0256842, IMG submission 185973) | Hydrothermal vent microbial communities from Guaymas Basin, Mexico - 4559-240 | ecosystem: Environmental > Aquatic > Marine > Hydrothermal vents | place: Mexico: Guaymas Basin | collected...
AATATTATTTTAGAAAAATCATTTAATTTTTCAGTTAGAATTGTTAAACTATATAAATTTCTTTATAAGAATAAAAAAGAGTATGTTTTATCCAAACAACTACTTAGATGTGGAACATCTATAGGTGCAAATGTCAATGAAGCTCAAGCTGGACAAAGTAAAGCAGACTTTATATCTAAAATGAGTATAGCGAGTAAAGAAGCACGAGAATCAAAATATTGGGTTGATTTATTGATTGCAACAAATTATTTAAACAAAAAAGATAATCACACAAAAAACCTAATGAACGATATAAAAGAGATAGTAAAACTCCTTACAAGTATCATCAAGTCTAGTCAGGAAAAGAGATGAATAATTTAAAATTTAAAATTAAACATTCAAAACTACCGAAGGTTTGTGATGAATAAAACTCTAGCCATAAAAGTACAAAACCTTACAAAGACCTATAAGCTCTATAAAGATCTCAAAGATAGACTCAAAGAAGCACTCAATCCTTTTGGAAAAAAATATCATGATAATTTCTATGCACTAAATGATGTAAGTTTTGAGATAAAAAAAGGTGAAACAGTAGGAATTATAGGCAAAAACGGTAGTGGAAAATCTACTTTGCTAAAGATGATTACAGGTGTAGTTACCCCAACAAATGGGCATATTATTACAAAGGGGAATATCTCAAGTTTATTAGAACTTGGAGCAGGATTTAATCCAGAGATGACAGGGTTTGAAAATATATATCTCAATGGTGCTATTATGGGATTTTCAAATGATGAAATAGATGCAAAGAAAGATAGCATTATAGAATTTGCCGATATAGGTGAGTTTCTTTATCAACCTATGAAGTCTTATAGTAGTGGTATGTTTGCACGACTAGCATTTTCTGTAGCTATAAATGTTGAACCAGATATTTTGATAATAGATGAAGCTTTAGCTGTAGGAGATGTATATTTTGTACAAAAGTGTATGGCTTATCTTAACTCTTTAAAAGAAAAAGGTACAACAATTTTATTTGTTTCGCATGATACAGGAACTATAAAAAATATCTGCGATAAAGCAATATTTATAGACAATGGTAAGTTAGTGGAGTATGGAAATACAATACAAGTTACAGATATGTACTTAGCACATCTATTTAAAAGAGAAGTGACTATCGTTGAAAAAAAAGAAACGACACAACTAGAAAAACCTCAAATAGATAATGAAGAAATAGATATACCTAACCTAGCAAAAAGATTAGGAAATCAAAAATGCCAAATAATTGGGGTAAATATTTATGATAAAGATATGAACCCCATCAAAAGCACTTTAAATAATTCTACTATAACTTTAAGAATGACTTTTCAAAATTTATCAAATGATATAATTAATAACTTAACAGTAGGTTATATCTTAAAAAATGCAAAAGGAATTGAACTAGCTAGTAGTAATAGTTATGCAGATAAGTGTGAGATAGGAAGTATAGGCAAAGATAGTAAAAGAACTATTAAAATAGATATAAAAATACCTTATCTACATCAAGGAAATTATACTTTTACTCCTACAGTTGGAAGTATTAAAAACAATAATGAAATAGAACTATTTGATAGAATAGACAATGCAATAGCTTTAGAAATATACACGAAAAAGCAGATATATGTTTATATGAGTTTAGATACAAAATACCATATGGAGAAATTATGTCAAGAGAGATAAAAAAAATACTTATATCTACAATGCCACGATCAGGAACAACTTTTTTCTTTGATTTTATATCAAAGTTATTTGATTTTGAAAAAGTTGAACCAAAGTTTGCAGATGGATTAGTACCAAAAGCTCCAGAATGGGATCCTTATAAATTTGATAAGACATATTTAGAGATGAAAGAGAATCAAGTATTATGTGCACATTATCAATTTAATGATGATATCATTCCCATAATAAATGATGAAAACACTTTAACATTTTTTTTATATAGAGATCCAAGAGATGCTCAATTATCTGCAACTTTTTATATTAAAAATGCATTAACTCATCATGCCCTACATAATAGCTTATCTTGTATGTCTGAGAGTGACGCAATTGCATTAATGTTAAGTGGTGGACTAATAAATACCAAAGATAATGAATTGGTAGATTATGGTGGAGCATCTTACTTTACTTGCACTACTTTACAATGGATTAAACAAAAAAATGTTTATGCAATAAAATATGAAGATTTTTTTACTAATCCATTTGATACTATGAAAGAATTACTAATAAGTGCAAATGTTAAAATGGAAGATAAGTATCTCAACAGCGTCTTAGAACAATTTTCATTTTCTAAATTTTCAAATGGAAGAAAAAAAGGTGAAGAAGATAAATCATCACACTTTAGAAAGGGTATAGTAGGAGACTATAAAAACTACTATACCGAGTTACATAAAGCAATAGCCAAGAAAGTAATAGGTCAGGACTTGGTTAGTTTGGGGTATGAAAAGGACTTAACTTGGTAGCATATAAGGCATTTCTAAACAAGTTTTTATTTGATATAAAACAAGATAGTCAAAATGATAAGCTATCTCTATTTATTGGTAGTGGAGTATCCAGAAATAGTGGTATGCCATCTTGGGAAAGTGTTGTAAATGAATTTGCAAAAGATTTAGGTATAGAACAGTTTTCAAGTGATGATTATCTTGATATACCTGAAAAGTATTACAATAAATTTGGAAGACTAGAATACAATAAAAAATTATCTACATTATTAAATATTTCAGCACAAAACATAGATATTCAAAAAAAATTATATGAATTGAATCCATCATATATTATTACTACAAATTGGGATGAATTACTAGAAAATGCTTCTAACGAAGTTGAAAATAGTGAATATAGTGTAGTCTCAAATGATAATGAACTATCTAAAATTGATAATTCTAAACTAATAATCAAGATGCATGGATGTATAACAAATATTTTCAATGATGAAAATGCTATCGTGATGAAATATAGTGATTATTTTAATTATTTTAAGAATTTTCCTTTAATAGATATTTTTGTAAAAAGTATATTTTCGACAAAAAGAGTAATGTTTTTAGGATATAGTTTATCAGATAAAAATGTTCAAGAGATAATACAATATGTAAAACAAAGAACAAATCATCATATATATCCATACTTTGTAACTTTTGGTAAGTATAATAAAACAGAATTTGATAATTATAAAAAACAAGGTATTTTTATCGTGTACATTGAAGAGCTTATTGAAGAACTGCCAGATGATAATAGTAAATATTTTCAAGCATATATAAAACTATTTGAAAAAATAGATAATTTTAGTGATAATAAAATAGAAAATAAAATATACAAACTTTTAAATTATTACAATGGTATAAATTTCATATCTCCAAATATTGCTATTAAAGTTATAAATAATATTTTTAATATAAACCTTAGCTACGGAATATATGGGGATAATTGTCTATATCTCGATGATAGTCTAAATATTGATAGCGACACAAGATTATTTAAAATATTCGTAAAAAGAATAATTAAAAATAAATTGAAAAACTATGAGATAAAATTACTAGATTTTTTAAATCATATAAATGTATCTTGTATCAGCATAGGAATAAATAGTTTTTCTAAAATAGATTTAACTAGTGCTTTTGAAAAATATCTAAATGCTAATAATGGTTTTGACTATTATGATGCCATATTGAATTTTGATTATTCATCTATCTTAGAACGCTGCAATAAAAACTTACAATTAAATCTAAATATTGAAGATAATATTAGCTATAAATTACAAAAAGTTTTTATGCTCTATAAACTAGAAGATTATGAAAATGCATTTATACTTCTTAGTGAGATAAAACAACTTTCTTTCAAACATAAATTATATTTTTTCAATGGTGTATCAAAGATAGCTATTAAAAATTTATGCCAATTGGATTATTATAAAACTTATGAAAAAAAAGAACAATGTAAGAGTTTTGATATAGAAAAGGAACTTAAAAATATACCTTCAAAGTATTTAGATACTGCATTTAAAGAACTATTAAATTTTGAGTATTTTTATAAAGAATATTTTGCTATTCAAAAACTTGTAGATAAAAATATAAAAACCAAAAGTATGTTTGATATGGGTGGCTCAAGTGGAAATAATGACCATATAGAATTATATAACAGAGTATTAAATATTTTCTTGACAATTAACTTCAATTATTTACCAATTGAACATTTTAATGAAATACGAAATATATATTCAAAATCATTTCAAGCATTAGTTTTAAACTATTCTATAAAAGAACTACCAGAAAATGAAACTAAAAATAAATTTTATATTCCTGCTCAAAAGCTAGATAGTTTTAATATCCTTATATTTCATATTGGTGTAAAATCATTTGACTATAAGGAATTAAACTTATTTTTATTTAATACTTTAAAAGAAAAAAAGTTATTATTTCAAGATATTAGGAACATATTAAATACCTCTTTAGTTAATATAGCTAAATTAGATGATCATCTTTTTTTTAATGCTATTGTTATATTAAGCTATACTGAACTTAATATGTATAATACATACAAGGTTTTAAAACAGTTGATATTAAAACTTAAAAGTTCACATGATTTTATTTTATACGATATGATAAGAATTTTTATAGTAAATCAAAATGATAATTTTAATAGCAAGCCATTGTTAATAGCATTAGAAAGATTATTAGAGATTTTTATAGATAAATTTATATGTAGAAATTTTTCACATGCAGATAGAGAAAGTATCAGAAGCCATTTCTTTTCAAGTTTATTGAATACTTTAATAAACTATAAACATGCAATAAGAATCAAAAAAGAAAAAATCAATATATTTTTAGATTATGTTGATATCAAACATCGCCAAAACTACAAACTTGGGTTTGAAGAACTTGGTATATATTTTTATAGTAACAAAGAGGAGAATTAAAATGATTATATTGGGAATAACAGGATTTTTTCATGATACATCAGCAGCAATATTAAAAGATGGAAAGTTAATTGCATTTGTTGAAGAAGAAAGACTTACTAGAATAAAACATGCTCATGCTACATTTCCTGAAAAATCGATTGATTTTTGTATGAAAAAAGCTGGAATAAATTTTTCTGATTTAGATGCAATTATTTGTGAGCATGACATGGAAGTAATATTGCAAAATGATGAGTTTATGGAGCCATATAAAAGTTTAATGGTTACAGATATAGAAATGAAAGAAAAGCATAATACTATTTTTAAAAATGCTAAAGAAATATTTTTAAATTTCGCACAAGATAAAGGCATAAAAAAAGCTATTTTTGCTCCACATCATTATACACATATTGCAAGTTCATTTTTTGGAAGTGGTTTTGAGGATGCTTTAATCTTATCTATTGATGGTCGTGGTGATACTGAAAGTATGGCTGTAGCACAAGGAAATGGAAAAGAAATAAAAATACTAGATGAAATAAAATTACCAACAAGCTTAGGACTTTTATATGCAAGTGTTACAAAATACTTGGGGTATACACCATTTGATGGTGAAGGTACAGTTATGGGATTAGCTGCTTATGGTAAGGATATTTATTCAGACTTTTTTGATTCACTAATTGAATGGGAAGGTAATAGTTTTACTATGAAACCTGATGTATCATTCAATTCACTTATCGACCCTTTTTGTGAAAATATAAAATCACCTTTAATTAAAGCATTTGGTCCTCCTCGTGACTTTAGTCCTGATCCTAGAAATGGAATCGATGAAAATATTGCGGCATCATTACAAGCATTTTTAGAAAGAACAGTTATACGATACCTTTCACATTTTATTAATGAAACAGGGATTAAAAAACTATGTCTTGCTGGGGGTGTTGCTCAAAACTCCAAAATGAATGGACAAATATTAAAAGCTTTAGACCTTGATGATATTTATGCTTTTCCCGTGTCAAATGATGCAGGTTGCTCGATAGGTGCAGCAATGTGGTATGAAAATAAGTTTGGTAATAATAAAATAAAACCTATTTCAAATATATATGTTGGACCAGAATTTTCAGCTGCTGAAATTAAAGATGCTCTAAAAGATTGCCAATATATTATAGAAGAACCTAAAGATTTGGCACAAGAAGTTGCAGAACTTTTAAATGCTCATAAAATTGTGGCATGGTTTCAAGGGAGAATGGAAGGTGGAGCAAGAGCATTGGGTTCAAGATCAATATTGTCAAATCCTACTTCATTGGAAGATAAAGACAATGTGAATATCAAAGTTAAATTTAGAGAACCATGGCGACCTTTTGCCCCTGCCGTACTTTATGAAGAGCGAAAAAAATATACAGGTTCTGATATTCATTCGCCATTTATGACTATCACATTTGATGTTCCAAAAGAATCACAAAGTGATATTATTGGTTCTCTACATGTAGATAATACAATTAGAGTACAAACTGTAAAGAAAGAAGATAATCCTCTGTACTATGATATGATTAGTAAGTTTGGAAAATTATCAGGAGTTAGTGTTGTGAACAATACATCACTTAACAGAAAAGGTGAGCCAATTATCAATACCCCAAGTGAAGCACTTGATATGTTTATAAATACAGAACTTGATGCTTTAGCTATTGGACCATACTTATTAAGGAAAAAATAACAATGCTATTTGATCAATACAGCAGATACAATGCTTTAAAACAATTATTAAATAAATCAGAATTTAATGAAAATAAAACATTATTAGATATAGGTAGTGGACCAGAGTGTTTGCTTGGGAGTGTGCTAGATAGTCATACTATCACATATCTTGATCCTTTGATAACTAAACAAAATGATGAACACTATATAACAGGTAATATCTTTACTAAAAAACTAGAAAATAAAAAGTTTAACTATGTAACGGCTATAGATGTACTAGAGCATATACCATTGTCTATAAGAAAAGGGTTTATAGAAAAGCTTTGTGAACTTAGTAATGAGTATATCATCATAGCTTTTCCTTCAAGTGAAAATAAAGATGCAAGAGATGTGGATAATTATGTAAATGAAGAGTATAAAAGAGTTTATGGGAAAGACTATCCTTGGCTTGAAGAGCATTTTGAGTATGGGTTGCCATCTTTAAAAGAGACAGTTGCTCAAATGGAAGATTTGGGTTGGAAATGTAAAACAATAGGGCATGGTTATGCTCCTTGGTTAAAGAATATGCTTGGATTTACTATATGTTCTTGGGATATACTTGAAAATCATGATATCCTTTTAGATATGAGTGAGAAGTTTAATATTGAACTTTGTGATTATGATTTTTCTTCTAGTAAATATTATAGAGATTATATTGTAGCTTCTAAAAAAAATATTATAAATTTGGATAGTTTAATAAAAGAGAAAAATTCTTTTATCAAAGAAAGATTTCAACAAATTTTAGATGAATCTAAAATGAAAGTTTTTGAAAAAAACTTTCAAATAATTAAACAAAGCAATGCTATTATTGAAGAGTTAAATATTAGAATACAAGATGTATCTACTTGGGCAAAAAGTTTACAAGAAGAGTTGCAAAAAAATCTTAAAGCAAGTAATCACGAGATCAACAACTTAAAATTACTATTGACAAATCAAACAGATGAGCTTATGAAAATGTCAGACTGGGCAACGCAAATGAGGATAAGACTAGAAAAGATCGATAACAGTTTTATAATTAGAAATACAGAAAGAGTCTTTTCAGGAAATTTATCTTTTCTCACTATTGTTAAAAAAGTTATTAAAAAATTATTGTCTACAAACATACTAAATAAATATAGATTTTACAAACAAAAAGTAAACTTTGATGAAGTAAAACAAAGTGTTAATATTCATGAAAAGATTATAATTGCATTTCCTATTATAACTTGGGGTTTTAGATTTCAAAGACCACAACATATACTAAAAGAGCTTTCAAAAAAAGGTTATACTATCATTTATTTGGCTATGGATATGTCACCCAAAGGTGTGTTGTTTGATTCTATATATGATGCTGGTGCAGATGTAGATTTTACAAAACTAGATGAAAATATATATAAAATATGGTTACATAGCTATGAAAATATTAATATTTATACTGATTATATTTCAGATGAAAATCTCAATAATCTTTCATTGTCTATTCAATCTGCTATAAAAGTTTTAAAACCAAAAGAGATAACCTATATGGTACAGTTTCCAGGGTGGAATAGACTTGTATTTGATTTGAAGTCTAAATACAATGGTAAAGTTGTGTTTGATTGTATGGATGATCACTCTGGATTTAGTACAAATGATGACAACTCTTTAAAAGAGGAGCTAGAGCTTATCAAAGATTCTGATATAGTTATATCTTCATCACAACTGCTATACGATAAAAATGTAAAACTAAATGACAATACAATACAAGTCAAAAATGGTACAGAGTTCAATTATTTTAATAGTGCTAGTAAAAATGGAAAATTAGACTATTTAGCAAATAAGCCTATTATTGGATATTATGGTGCTATATCTGATTGGTTTGATATGGATATAGTTGAGTATTGTGCTAAAAAATTACCAGATTATAATTTCGTGATGATTGGGGCTACTTTTGGTTGCGATATTTCTGATGCAGAACAAATAGATAATATTCACTTTTTAGGTGAGATTCCATATAAAGAACTTACAGGATATTTTGCATATTTTGATGTGTGTTTGATACCTTTTAAAATTATACCACTTACATTTGCTACAAATCCTGTGAAATTTTATGAGTATCTAAGTGCTGGGAAACCTGTGGTGTCTGTAAGATTGCCAGAGCTTATACCTTATGAAGAGCATTGTTATTTAGCAGGAGATAAAGAAGAATTTTGTACCAAAATAGATGAAGCTTTAGAAGAAAAATCAAAAAGTAAAATAGAAAATAGAGTAAATTTAGCAAAAGAAAATTCTTGGTCTAAAAGAGCTGATATGATACATAGAAAAATAATAGAAGGATAACAATGACAAGCATAGTAGTCCTAACATACAACCAACTAGAAGATTGTACAAAGTCATGTATAGAAAGTATATATAAATATACAAATATAGAAGAGTTTGAACTTATAGTAGTAGATAATGATTCACAAGATGGTACGCCAGAATACTTAAAAAGTATTGAACCAAACTATACAAATATAAAAGTGATACTAAATGATACAAACAAAGGCTATTCAGCTGGAAATAATGATGGTATAAAAGCTTCAAAAGGTGAATATGTAATATTATTAAATAATGATACATTAGTTAGTCAAAATTGGTTAGAACAAATTTTAAAACCATTTAAAAAAGATAAAAGTATAGGTATGGTAGGACCTATATCAAATTCAGTGGGAAATGAACAAAGAGTAAATATCGATGGACTGAATGATAAAAACTATAATGAAAAAATATCTAAATATATAAATGACAATAAAGATGTGATTACTTACACTCAAAGATTAGGCTTTTTTTGTGTAGCTATAAAAAAAGAAGTAATTGATAAAATAGGCTTACTGGATGAAAAGTTTGGTATAGGTATGTTTGAAGATGATGACTACTGTATGAGAGCTATAAAAGAAAACTATAAATTAGCTATTACAGATGGCTGTTTTATATATCATAAAGGAAGTGTATCGTTTAAAAAACTAACAACTGATGCTTATCATGAAATATTTACTAAAAATAAAAAATATTTTTTGCAAAAGCATGGAGTTGAGTGGAGTTATTCTGATTTGTTGATAGGATATTTAAACTATTTTGTGCAAATATCAAATAATACTAATGTATTGTATAGAAAAGATGATTTTAAAAACTTAATACTTTTTTTAAAAGATATTGAGAGTAAAAGTGATGTTGAAGCTATTGATAAACTAAATAAACAACTATTAGAAATATCTGATTGGGCAACAGAATTAAAGAATGATTTGGAAAATAAAAATCAAGAACTACAGAAAATAAAAAATAATTTTTTATATAGAGTATTAAGTAAACTAAGGTTGATAAAATAATGACAAGTATAGTAGTCTTAACATACAACCAACTAGAAGATTGTACAAAGTCATGTATAGAAAGTATATATAAATATACAAATATAGAAGAGTTTGAACTTATAGTAGTAGATAATGATTCACAAGATGGAACACCAGAGTATTTAAAAAATATAGAGCCAAATTATTCAAATATGAGCATAATACTAAATGATACAAACAAAGGTTATTCAGGTGGGAATAACGATGGTATAAAGGCTTCAAAAGGCAATTATGTCATACTTTTAAATAATGATACTTTAGTTAGTCAAAATTGGTTAGAACAAATTTTAAAACCATTTAAAAAAGATAAAAGTATAGGTATGGTAGGACCTATATCAAACTCAGTGGGAAATGAACAACGAGTAAATATAGATGGACTTAATGATAAAAATTATAATGAAAAAATAGCACAATATATAGATAGCAATAAAGATATAGTTACCATAACTCAAAGACTAGGCTTTTTCTGTGTAGCTATAAGAAAAGAACTTATAGATAAGATAGGTTTACTAGACGAAAAGTTTGGTATAGGTATGTTTGAAGATGATGATTATTGTATGCGAGCCACTAAAGAAGGTTATAAACTTGTAATAACTGATGGATGCTTTGTATATCATAAAGGGAGTGTATCGTTTAAAAAACTAACAACTGATGCTTATCATGAAATATTTACTAAAAATAAAAAATATTTTTTGCAAAAGCATGGAGTTGAGTGGTCTTTAAGTGATATTGCATTTGCATATTGGGATAAATTTAATGATGATTTAATTGATTATAATACAAATGACAATAAGTCAGCAATAGAAAGAATAACTGTAAGATTTGATAACTTTAAGCATTTGTTATTTCAAATAAGAGAAATAGAACTTAAAAAGTCAAATATAGTTCAAAGTGTTCCTACTAAAACAATATCTAAAACAAAATGGCAAATAAGATTTAAAAATTTAAAAGATGAATTGATATTTAGTAGTTTATCGGATAAAAAAAGGTATTTAAAAAGGATATATAGTAGGTTTTTTGGAAAAACTGAAGATAGAGTATCTTTTCAAATACAAAAAATTAAAGAGATAAAAATTCATGCAAAATCTAAAAAAGTTATTATTTTTCCGCCTACAATAGATTACACATATATGAAGCAAAGACCACAACATTTAGCAGATGAATTTGCAAAAAAAGGTTATTTTGTGATATATTCGACCTTAAATCATAAGACAGATAAAGTTGATTATTATGAAAAATTAAATGAAAGTTTGATTATATTAAATGAAAGTTTATTAGAATATCTAAAACATAGTTTTGATGATAAAAATATTATATTTTATTGTTTATGGCCAAATAATAAAAAATATATAAAATCTTTACCTCATAGTTATTTGATATACGATTATATGGATGAATTAGAACTATTGGATTTAAATAAAGATGAAACTATTGAAAATCATAATTATCTTTTGGAAAAGGCAAATCTTATAACTGTTTCTGCAACTAAACTACACAATAGCATACCAAATAGATATTTAGATAAAACATTGCTACTAAGAAATGCAGTAGATGATAAGTTTATACAAGATATTCAGAAAGTAGATAAAATACCAAATGAGATAAGAGTTTATAAAAATAGTTATGAAAAAATAGTAGGATATTATGGTGCTATTGCTCCTTGGATAGATTTTGAACTAATTGAAGAAAGCTTACAAAAATTACCACAATATGCTTTTGTATTTATAGGTCCTGTTTTTGAAGTGGAAGAAAAGATTAAATATTATAAAGATAATTATGATAATATATTCTTTATAAGAGAGATGCAAAGAGAGAGTTTAATACCATATTTAAAGTCATTTGATATGTGTATTATACCATTTATAAAAAATAATATTACAGATGCAGTGTCGCCAGTAAAGATATATGAATATATTATTGCAAATAAACCAGTGATAACGACAAATATTTTAGAATGTCAAGAGATAGATATAGTAGATGTAGTTAGTACAAAAGAAGAATTTGTAGAAAAGTTGATTTCATATAAAACTATAACACATGACATATTATCTAAGTTTATAGAAAATAATAGATGGGCTACAAGAGTAGATGGAATAATAGAGTTTATAAGCAAGGAGATAAAATAATTATGAAAATAGCAGTTGTCATACCAACTTATAAAGTTTCAAAACATATTGTAGATGTAATAAACAATATACCTGATCTAGTAAATAAAATTATAATTATTGATGATAAATGTCCCGATAATAGTGGAAAAATTGTAGAAAAATTAAATCATAAAAAAGTAGAAATAGTTTATCATGAGATAAATCAAGGTGTTGGTGGAGCAGTAGTTAGTGGATATAAAAAAGCACTAGAGTTAGGCATGGATATAGTAGTTAAAATTGATGGTGATGGACAGATGGATACTGACTACCTAGAAAATCTTATCCAACCCATAGTCGATGGGAAAGCTGATTATACTAAAGGAAATAGATTTTTTGACTTTAAAGCTTTAAGAGCTATGCCTAAAATTAGATTATTTGGAAATAGTGGATTGTCGTTTTTAGTTAAAGCATCTTCTGGGTATTGGAATATGATGGATCCAACAAATGGTTATACGGCTATAAATAGATATGCTATGGAAAATTTAGATTTAGATAAGTTAGCAAAAAGATATTTTTTTGAATCAGATATGTTGATAAATCTAAATATAGAAAATGCAGTAGTAGTAGATGTGCCTATTCCCGCAAAATATGGAGATGAAGAAAGTTCGCTTAGCATTACACGCACATTCTTTAGTTTTCCTCCTAAACTTTTTAAAGGTATGTGTAAAAGATTGTTTTTGAAGTATTTTATTTATGATTTTAATATGTTGTCTGTTTATATACTCTTGGGCGTACCAATGGTATTGTTTGGTACATTTTTTGGTTTGTATCATTGGATATATTCTGCCTTAAGTCATACGAATACACCCACAGGTACTGTTATGCTTGCGGTTCTTCCTATAATATTAGGCACACAGTTTTTGTTGCAAGCCATACAAATCGATATGAATAATATTCCAAAGGGAAAAAAATGAATTTATCATTAATTATACCTGTAGTATTAGCCACATTGTTGAATGCTGTGGCTAATACAGTATGGAAAATATATTTTCAAAAATCAGCATTTTCATATACATCTATAGCTTCAGTATTAAGCTTGTTTAATATATATATTATATCTGGTATTTTGTGTTATGTTGGTTCTATGTTGTTGTTTTTTTATATGTTGTCAAAGTTTGATTTATCAGTTATTATACCTTTAACTGCTTTGACATATATATTTAATATGATGGCCGCTTATTATGTATTTAATGAATCATTTGATATATATAAAATTAGTGGCATGTTTATAATTGTATTTGGTATAGGTATTTTATCTATGTCTAAAGGGGTGTGATTTTATGATTTTAGGAAAAAAAGAAAACGCTATATTATTATTTATATTATTTGTATTGGCGACAACAATAACTTATGTACAGTATTATAAGTTTGTTTATGATAGTCCTGTACGAGCAGATACTGGATTTTTACTTGAAATGACAGAAAATATTGCAAATGGCAAAGGACATATCAGCAGTATTCATGCTGCAATGAACAATCTCTCAAGGGATAAAATACCGGCTATGAAGGCTGATGAAATATGCGCTAAACAGCTTGGAAAAACAAAAGAAGAATTTAGAAATGATTTTGAATCACATAGATATTATATTACATATGTAATGGCTCCATTTGCAAAAGTATTTGGCACAAGGGTTGTTTATTATGTAGCACATGTATTTGGTTTTTTTGTTATGCTTTTTTTCTTATATAAAATATTAAGAGAAAATAGTGTCACCATAATAGCAAGTATATTGTTTTTGTTATTAGTATTTGTTTATCCTGCTTTTTCTTTATCTATGTCTGGACAGCTATATGCAGAAAGATTTTTTATACCTTTTGCTATGATATTTTTATATTTTTTAAATAAAAAAGATTTGAATTTGTACGCTTTATATTTATCAGCATTTTTCATTAGCTTAGTTAGTGAAAGAGCACCTCTAATGATGGGGATATTTATTATTGGGTATATAGTGTTATTTTGGAAGCAAATTGATACTAGGAAAAGAGTTCATCTGTCAATCATTGGTACTGTTTTATTATGTTTTGCTTTATATTCATTAAATGTTTTACGACATGCAAGTGGATTGTATTACACTAAATCTACTTTTTTACCTTCATCTATGAAAGAATTAATTAGTCGTTTAGAAAATCCAGTTTTTATGGATAACTTAATTATCTTTGGTGTATTTAGTTTTTTCTTTTTAGGAATATTTTCTATTTTTAGATGGAGATACTTTTTATTAGCATTTATAATGATGTTGCCAAATATAATAGGAAATATTGGTGGTGCTGAAAAATATGGATATTTAACTCACTATCATACATTGTATTTTCCATTTTTAGTTTTTGCATCTGCTATGGGGTATATAAAAGTTATTGAGCTCACAAAAAGTAAGAAATATTATTGGTTTATTTTAATATTTATTAGTATATTAATATTATTAAGCTCTATGTCAAGTCCATATGGAAGAAATATTTCATTAAAAAATATAATCAGAGAAAATGTACTTTTTAAGGACTTTAAGTATTATCCGGATATTTTTCAAAAAAATAGTGCCCTTCGAAAGTATTTAAACAATTATAATAAAATTCCTAAAATTATTCCAGATGGTTCTAGAATTTCATCAGGAGAGATGGCACAGGTTATTTTATGGAAAGATAAGATTAATTATTTTTATCCTATGGGAATAGATATAGCAGATTATGCTGTATTGTCTGTTTCAAAAACAAAAGAAGGATATTCTTATTCTGCTGCTATTTCTTATAGGGGCAGAGAGGAAGCAAAAAGGATAGACAAATGTATATTAAAAAGAATGCAAAAACTAGGATATGACTTTGAGAATCAGATTATTATAAATAGTTTTGCTATTATAAAAAGAAAGAAGAAGTAGATGAAGATATCAATAGTAATACCAGTATATAATAGCGAAACAATAGTTTCTAAAACAGTAGATGAGATTTTAAAAGAAACTAATAAACATAATTTAAATATTGAGATATTACTCATAAATGATGGAAGCCCAGATAATAGTTGGAGTATAATAAAAAAGCTTGCACAAGATATAAGTGAAGTTAAATCTATAAATCTTATTAAAAATTTTGGACAACATAATGCTGTATTGTGTGGATTTGAAAATGCTACTGGTGATTATGTGATAACTATGGATGATGATTTGCAAAATCCACCATCTGAAATAATCCATTTAGTTGATAAAGTAAAAGAAAATAAAGATTACGATTTAGTATTTGGAAAATTTAGAGAAAAAAGGCATGCAAGTTATAGAAAACTAGGTACTAAATTGATAGGCTATTTAAATGAAAAAGTTTTCAATAAGCCTAAAAATATTACACTTACAAATTTTCGTATCATAAAAAAGGATGTGATAGAACGAGTTTTAAAACATAATACTGCATATCCTTATATCCCTGGATTGCTTTTAATGTACTCCACAAATATAGCCAATGTAATGGTGGAACATCATGATAGATTTGATGGAAAATCAAACTATACTTTTAAAAAGATATTTTCGCTAATTAGTAATCTTCTTATAAATTATTCATCTTATCCTTTAAAAGTATTAAGTACTATTGGGTTTATAGTATCTAGTCTTAGTTTTTTTATAGGATTGTTCTTTTTAATGTCTGGTCTTATAGGTGGTGTTAAAGTTGCTGGTTGGACTACTCTTGTCGTGTTAGTTTCTTTTTTAGGTGGTTTTATAATTATATTGTTAGGTCTTATAGGAGAATATTTATCAAGAATATTAGATCAGATATCAAATCAAAAGAGTTATTATGTAAAGGAGATAGTTGATGAATAGAAATCAATTTTTTATAGTAGGTGCTCAAAGAAGTGGTACAACTTATTTATATACTATTTTAGATGAACATCCTGAAATATGTATGGCAAAACCTGTAAAACCAGAACCAAAATATTTTTTAACTAATGAATATAATGAAGTAGAGTATTATAATAATTTTTATACTCATAAAACAAATACTACTAAAATATTTGGAGAAAAAAGTACAAGTTATTATGAAAGTGACTCCGTAGCTCAAAAAATAGCTACTGCTATGCCATTAGCTAAGATTATATTTATATTGGCAGATCCTGTAGATAGAGCTGTATCAAACTATAAGTTTAGTTTTGAAAATGGATTAGAAACTAGAAGTATTGAAGAGGTTTTTATAGAAAATAAAAAAATAAATATATCAAAATATACTACTTCAGTAAATCCATTCAATTATAAAGAGAGAGGTTTGTATTATAAATATTTAGAGTATTATTATACATATTTTCCAAAAGAGAATATAAAAGTGATAATAAAAGAAAATTTTATAAATGATATAAAACAAATACAATCTTTGTATAAATTTTTAGAAGTAGATGATACATTTATACCATCTAGTATAAATAAAGTTGTTAATTCATCTAAAAGTAAAATGAAAATATCTAATGAGATTGTAGAATCTCTTAGTAAGTACTATAAACGACCAAATCTAAATTTACAAAAACTTTTAAACAGAGATTTTTCTTTATGGCAATAGTAAAAATTTTTTTAGTCTTACTCACTGTTTTAGTAACTCTATCTACTGCTGTGCTGCTAAACTATGGGGCAAAAGAAAATGATATTTTTAGCATTGGAGCAGGAATAATTATTTTTTTAGTTCTAAGTATAAATTTTATAAAATTTAAAATATGGGGTATCATCTATAAGCGTTATCACCTAAGTGAAAGTTATCCTTTAATTGCATTATTTTTCCCGTTAATTTATATTGTAGCTATTTATAATGGTGAGGCGATTTTAGAGTTAAACAAGATATTGGGAATATTTTTTATTTTATTTGGAATATATGTTATGCATAGTAAAAAAGAGATAGTATGATTTTAAGCTACTTTTCATTATTTTTAGCTGTTCTATGCACTGCATTTGGTCAATTTTTTTATAAAAAATTTGCATTAACCAAGGATAGGAAATATTATATTTTTACGATAATACTTTTTTTACTAATACCTATTTTTAGTTTTCTATCACTTCAAAATATTTCAATAGATATTGTGTATATTTTTACAGCATTAACTATCTTTATTGTTATGGTGTTATCTAGAATTTTTCTTGATGAAAGAATAAATATAACAACATATATAGGTGTTGCTTTAATCTTAATAGGGGTAATAATATATGCAATATAAATCAAAAAATACTTTAAGATATCTGTTTTCATTTTACTCATACGGATTGAACTTATTTTTATTTTTTATTGAAATAATGCCTCCATTTATAAGAATGCCTGTTCTTAAACTTATATTTAAGAAAATTGGAAAAAATGTTTTTATAGATTATGGTATATATTTTAGATTTCCAAGTAAAATTAAAATATTTGATGAAGTAACCATAGGAACAGGTACAAAATTCTTCCCATCGTTTCACAATAAAGATGCAAAAATTATAATTCACAACAATGTTCGTATTGGTCCAGATGTATGTTTTCTTGGAGCTGGACATGATTATAAGTATTTAAATTTGCCTGATACTGGAGATAGCATAATAGTTCATAAAAATGTCTGGATAGGTGCAAAAAGTATTATAGTTCAAGGTGTAGTGATTAACGAAGGTGCAGTTATTGCTGCTGGTAGTGTTGTAACAAAAAATGTAGAAGCATATACTATTGTTGGTGGTGTTCCAGCAAAAATAATTAAGGAGAGAAAAATTAATGAAACAAATAAGATTTAACATCCCACCAGTAGTTGGTAACGAATTAGAATTTATACAAGAAGCTATAGATAAGGGAAGATTATCTGGAGATAATCAATTTACTCAGAAATGTCATGAGTGGTTTGAAGATAAACTAGGATGTAAAAAAGCACTTTTAACAACATCCTGTACTCATGCTTTAGAGATGACAGCTATATTATTGGATATAAAAGATGGGGATGAAGTAATTATGCCATCTTATACTTTTGTATCTACTGCAAATGCTTTTGTTCTAAGAGGTGCTAAGATAATATTTGTAGATATACGACCAGATACTATGAATATAGATGAAACCCTTATAGAACAAGCCATAACAGACAAAACAAAAGTAATAGTGCCAGTTCACTATGCAGGTGTAGCATGTGAGATGGATACTATTATGGCATTATCTGATAAGTATAATCTTTTTGTAGTAGAAGATGCAGCACAAGGGATGATGAGTAGTTATAAAGGTAAAGCTCTTGGTACTATTGGTCACTTTGGTACATTTAGTTTTCATGAGACTAAAAACTACACCAGTGCTGGTGAGGGGGGGCTTTTGATAATCAATGATGCAAAGTTTACCAATCGTGCTGAGATCATACGAGAAAAAGGGACAAATAGAAGCCAGTTTTTTAGAGGTATGGTAGATAAATACTCTTGGGTCGATGTAGGAAGTAGTTACCTTTTGAATGATGTGAGTGCTGCATATCTATGGGGACAGTTGAAAAAAGCTAGTGAGATTAATAATGATAGATTAAATAGTTGGAATTTATATTATGATGGATTAAAAGATTTGGAAGAAAAAGGTTTAATA
>Ga0256842_1001482_pt1 | contig 18640 bp, 16 predicted proteins | sample 4559240metaG_FD_185973 | JGI IMG/M metagenome (GOLD analysis project Ga0256842, IMG submission 185973) | Hydrothermal vent microbial communities from Guaymas Basin, Mexico - 4559-240 | ecosystem: Environmental > Aquatic > Marine > Hydrothermal vents | place: Mexico: Guaymas Basin | collected...
TAAGTGAGGTTGTGGAGTTTAACTCCATTGCAAATTTGAGCTTTCCAGCCGATTTTGCAGGTGTAGTTGTAAGCAAACCTGTATTGCTCAATTGTCTCAAGAAGTATTTGTTGCTGGTCTTTGGTAGCTTTAAGGACAAGCTTAAGAGTTCGCTTAAGTTTCATATTTGCATTTTACTTCGATATTTACAAATTTTCAATTGTGGTCTCCTCCCTTATGGAAGGGGTCTCCGACCGCAAAGAGGGAGAAGATGAATCTTGTTGATGTTATTGTACAAAAGACAGAAAGTATAAAATTTTCCTACAGGGTGGCTATCTTAATCAGCACTGTTGCTTTGATCTTAGGTTTTTTTAGCTATTTTTTCTATTTACCAAAGGCAAAAAAGATTTCTCAGCTTCGCAAAGATATAATAACTTTGGATAAAAAGATAAAAAGAGCAAAGGCTATTGCAAAAAGACTGCCTGAGTTTGAAAGAAAAGCAAAAGAGATAGATAAACAATTTAAGCTTGTTCTTGAGCTTTTGCCAGATAAAAAGGAAATTCCCGCCCTTCTTGAGCAAATAAATCATATAGGGATAGAATCTGGGCTTATATTTCGTTTATTCAAACCTTCTCGTGAAGTTCCCAAAGGATTTTATAATGAGATTCCTATAAAAATAGAAGTAGAAGGAAGATTCCACAACATTATGAAATTTATCTATAAGATTACTACTATGCAAAGGATAGTAAATGTTTTTAATATTCAGATGAAACCTATTAGAAGACTGTCTCCAGAGCTAAAAGCCACTTTTACAGTAATAACCTATACAGCAACAGCTTATAATCTTGAAGAAGGTGTTAAAAAGAAAAAAAGGAAAAGAAGAAGACATAGATAGCAATAATAGCTATGTTTAAAAAAATTATTCTATTATTTGTAATATTATCAGTGTCAATTTCTTCTACATCAAAAGCAGAAGATAAAGAAACAGATATTATCACAATTTTGAAAAAGCCTTCCTATGTATATACATCTGCAGGAAAACCCGATCCATTCGAACCATTTATATTGAAGGAAGAATATAACATATCTTCTGAAGAATTAAAAAAACTTAAACTGATCCCTTCTCATAAAACAGAGCTTCAGCGAATTAGTCTTAAGGAGTTAAGGATTGTAGCTATGGTAAAGATTGATAAAAAAGTTTTGGCAATGGTCCAAGGTCCAACAGGAAAAGGCTATATAGTAAAACCAGGGATGGGAATAGGCATGAAAGGCGGAGTTGTAGATAAGATTATATACAAAGAAGTTCCTACTCCCTTAGGAAAAAAGATTATTAGAAAAATCGTCATCAAAGAGCCTTTTATAGATAGAAATAAAATATCTTTTAGGTACATTGAATTAAAGATGGATATGGATGAAGAGGTAAATATGGACGAAAAAGTGGAGAGTAAGTAGGAAGGAGATTATTATGATTACGCGCAGGATCATAATATTAACGATTTTGTGCTTTTTATTTGGATATGTAGAAAGTTCTTCTTCTGCTCTTATAAAAAAGATCGAGATTATTGAAGACACTACTGCCAGACTCAGACTGGTAATAAAATCCAAAATTAGCTCTTACAGTGCCATTCAACTTTCTCATCCATTTAGACTTGTAATAAACTTCAAAGGCTTCTATGTAACAAAAAGACAAAAGAGATTTTTTAAGCCAAAAGGAAAAATTGTTTCTAAGATATATATTGGTAACAGAAAAAAAGGGGCAAGGATTATCTTTTATTCAGCAAAACGATCTGGTTTTATATACAGGATAGAGTCAAAAGGAGAATATCTCATCATTACTTGCTGGCCAAAACACAAAGTCAGAGTAAGAACAGGCAAATATATGCCTCTTCCACATCCGAGAAAGAGAATAGAAAGTCTTTTAAGTATTCACCAAAGGAAGAAAAAGACAGCAGAAATTATTAAAGATACCAAAGTCCCTAAGGAGGTCCCCACATATACAGGGAAAAAAATATCTGTAGATTTTTACAAGGCAGACTTACACAATGTATTTAGGTTATTTTCAGAAATAAGTGGAAAAAACATCATAGTTAGCGACAAAGTAAAAGGCACAATCACTATGTCTCTAAAAAATGTGCCTTGGGACTTTGCGTTAGATCTGATCTTGGAGATAGAAAATCTAAAAAAAGAGGAAAGGCTCAATACTTATATAATAACTCCTATAGAGAAAAAAGAAGAAGGTAAAGGTGAACTTATAGTAAAAAAAGTATCTAAAAAAGCTATTTATTTAGCACGGACACTGAAGAAAAGAGAAGAAAAGATAAGAAACGCACAGCAGATAATAAAAGAAGCATATGAATTAGAGAAAAAAAGAAAGCTTCGCAAAGCACTTTTACTGTATGAAAAGGCTGCAAAACTTTGGGAGGATAATGTTGAGCTGTTAAAAAAGACTGCATATCTTTACTATACAATAGGCAATTTTGCCAGATCTTATTATTATGCCAGAAGGGCGATTAAGATAAATCCTGATGATGCTGAGGCATCCCTTTATGGAGCGCTTTCTGCTGTGAAACTGTCCAAATATGAAGATGCAAAACTTTTATTTGAAATGGCAGTAAGAGGAAAGCCAAAAATACCAGAAGCATATTATGATTATGCTCTCTTCTTAGAAAGACAAACAAAAGACATTATCCATGCCTTGGCTGTTTACGAAGAATATGAATATCTATTTGGTCCTATACTTCAGACAAGTCTTTCCATTGCAAGGCTATACTCTCGACTTGGAGAAAAACAAAAGGCATGTAGCAAATATAAAGAAATTCTTTTGTCTGGCTTTAAGCTTTCTTCTTCTTTAAAGAAACAGATAAAGAAAAACATATATGAGCTGTGTGGTAAAAGGGAGAATAGGCGATGAAAAGAAAAAGCCTTCTTTTACTGCTTATTTTATCGATAACTTTGGTGGGATGTGCTCAAACAGCTAAACAAGTAAAAAAAGAACAGACAAAGAGATCAGAAAAGATAATAAAAGTAAGTCAGAAGCCATCCAAAACATCTGACTCTTATCTTACTAAGAAGATAGAAATAGAAATGAAAGAGGGGAAGCCCTATCTTCCTGTTGGAGCAGAGATAATTTCAAAAGGAGGTAAAGTGCCATTAATATCTGTAATAAAAAAATTGGCTTTTTTAAAAGGTTTTTCTGTAAGCTGGGCAGATGATGTGGATCAAACAAAAGAGGTAGATGTAAATATAAAACCAGCAGATAACTTTTGGAGTGCATTAGACAATTTGCTTCGCCAACTGGATTATTTTTATGAAGTTCAAGGTGATACCATCATTGTGAAATATAAAGAGACAAAAACTTATCACTTAGCAATGCCATTTTTACAAGAATATTTCAAAACCTCTGTAGGAGGAAATTTATTGGGAGGAGAAGAGACAGAAGGAAAGATTAGAGGAGAAGTAAGCTTAGAAGGAAGCTTAGAGAAGCCTCTTAACTTCTGGCAACAGGTAGAAGATAATTTGAAAAAGATAATCGGAGATGCTGGTTCATATGTAATTGATAGGCCACTTGGGCTTATTACTGTAACTGCTCCGAGAAGAATACATAAAAAGATATCTGGTTATTTGGAACACTTAAAAAGAGAAATATACAAGCAGGTAGTTATAGAAGCAAAGATAATAGAAGTGATACTGAATAAACAGCATCAGATGGGTATAGACTGGAGTGATGTGCTTCAAAGAACATTTACAGGAACTATTGAATTTGGACGTCTTTATCACTACGAAAAATTTGTTAAAACAATTACATTAAATCCTCAAACCTTTTCAGTCTTTATGGCAGCATTAAACACTTATGGAAAGACTAAGGTGATAGCAAATCCAAAAATTACACTGTTAAATGGACATGGAGCTACAATTACTGTAGGAGAAAATGTAACTTACATCAATAAAGTAGAAAGCACCATAGATACAGAAACAGATGTAATTACCTATGATGTATCCACATCCAATATACTCTCTGGTATAGGACTTGGAGTGATGGCAAATATCATAAGTGATAATGAAGTAATTCTTTATATCACTCCCCTTACTGCTGAATTGCAAGAACCTATAGAGTACAAAACATTTGGAAGTACTACTCAGGGTGCACAAGTTGGGTTACCAAGGATAAAGATTAGAGATATGGCTACCATGGCAAAAGTGAAGAATGGGCAAACACTTATCATAGGTGGGCTTATAGATAAGACAAAAATGAAAAATGAACGCAAAACCCCTTTTTTAGGAGATCTTCCTTTAATAGGCAGACTTTTTACTTATACTTCAGAACAGACTATATCCCGCGAGCTTGTGATATTGCTTAAACCCAGGATTATAAATCCATAAAAAAATAATGGAGGCGGAGGGACTCGAACCCTCGTCCGGAAACCTTCCGCTCAGGCTTCTACATCCATAGCCCGGCTTTTAGGTTCGCTCTCCCAGACACGGCCGGGCTCGGTCTGTGGAGAGCTAACCTGTGTGACTTTCATCTTACCAGCCCACAGGTAAAGCTGGTAAGACTAGCCTGCTACCCGACACCTCTTGGCCTCGCAGGCAAAGGCCAAAAGGTGCTGGCCGTCATTTATGCGGCCAGAGCTACTTCATAGTAGTCATCAGCGGCACTTATTTTTACCCCATCTGTTTTACGAGGAGATGGGACCTCGGGATGCCACCTGAGCTTCAACTGTCCCCGTCGAAACCAGATCGCCCCCTTTTTGTCTAAGAGCTATTATTAATATAAACACTAAAGAAAATACTGTCAACTTCATCTGAGCCTGTTCGAAAAATATTAAAAACAATAAGGTCTTAGAAGAGCTATTTAAGAGAGGATTTATTACAGTTATTCCTGTTTGAGATAGGATTCACACGAAAATATTTTTCGAACAGGCTCGGCATTGTTGTTGACAAGTGTTAGCTCTGAACATAAAATGAGGGCGTAAAATTTTTGGCTCTTTTATGAAAAGCTGTCTTTAGAAGCAGAGTAGTTTACAAAAGCAAAAACGCAACAGGAAGTTGCGGATAAAATAGGCCAGGAAGGCTAATTCTAATTCAGATAAAAACTAAAGCTTTCTTGGCCTTTTTTGTTTGGAGGTAGTAAAAGATGATATTTCCATTTACAGCCATTGTTGATCAAGAGGATATGAAACTATGCCTCATCTTAAATGTAATTGACCCCTCTATTGGCGGAGTTCTTATTATGGGAGAAAAAGGAACAGCAAAGAGCACCACAGTAAGAGCACTTGCAGACCTTCTCCCCGAGATAGATGTAGTTAAGGGATGTAGATTTAACTGTGATCCTGAAGGTCCTTTTTGTACAGAATGCTTAGATCGCATAAAAAATAATGGAATAGAAACGGAAAAGAAAAAGATGAGAGTTGTTGAGCTTCCACTTGGAACTACAGAGGACAGGCTTGTAGGAACACTTGATATAGAGCTTGCCATAAAAAAAGGTGAAAAAAGGTTTGAGTCAGGTCTTCTTGCAGAAGCAAATAGAAACTTTCTTTATGTAGATGAAGTAAACCTTTTGGAAGATCATATTGTAGATCTGCTTTTAGATTCTGCTGCAATGGGAATAAATTATGTGGAAAGGGAAGGTATCTCTTTTTTTCATCCTGCAAGATTTATCCTTGTTGGCACAATGAACCCAGAAGAAGGTGATCTAAGGCCTCAACTTTTAGACAGATTTGGACTTTGTGTTTATGTCCAATCTATAAGAGATAAAAGATTGAGAATGGAGATATTAAAAAGAAAGACAGCGTTTGACAGTGATCCTGAAGGATTTATAAGCAAATGGGAGGAAGAACAAAGAAGACTTTCAGAAAAAATAGTAAAAGCAAAAGCCCAGCTAAATAGGATAGATATCTCAGATGAGATCCTCTCCTCTGTCACAGATATAACCACATCCCTCAGTCTTGATGGTCATAGAGCTGATATTGTTCTTGTTAAAGCAGCAAGGGCACATGCAGCATTTAATGAAAGAGATTCTGTAACAAAGGAAGACATAAAAAAAGTAGCAGTATTTGCTATAAGGCATAGACTAAAAAGACTTCCATTTGAGGATATAAGAAGGGAGGCAGATAAGCTTGAAGAACTTATCTCAGGTTTATAATCTGAGTTTTTCTGATTTTGTTGGGCATAAAGATGCAAAACTTTCTCTTATTCTAAATGCAATAGATCCCTTCTGTGGCGGTGTGATAATTATAGGGGATAAAGGGTGTGGAAAGTCTACACTTGTAAGAGCTTTTAAGGGAATAATACCAAATAATATTCCATTTGTAGAACTTCCGTTAAACATAACAGAAGACTCCCTTATTGGTGGCATAGACATTGAGGAGACACTAAGAACAGGGAAGAAGATATTTAGAAAAGGTATTATAGGAAGAGCAGACAAAGGGATAATATATGTAGAAGACATAAATCTTATTTCTGAAGACATCTTGTCTATGCTTTTTGAGGCTCAGTCAAGAGGTATAAATATTGTTCAGAGAGAAGGAATAGAGCTTTTTGAACAATCAAGATTTATTGTGATTGCTACAATGAATCCTGAAGAAGGAGAACTTTCTTGGCATTTTTTGGATAGATTTGGACTTGGTGTATATATGAGATCAATAAAGGATAAAGCACTTAGAAAAGAGATAATAAAGAAGGCTATATCTTATAATAGTTCAAAAAGAGATGATGAGATAATAAAGCAGAGCATAGAGAAGGCAAAAATATTTAAAGAAAGGATAGCTGTTTCAGAAAAGATCAAATCATACATGGAAGAGCTTTTATTAAAAGATGGGATTATATCCCACAGGGCAGATGTGGCATTATTTTACGCCTCAAGAGCATATGCTGCATATATTGGAGATACAGAGGTAAAAAAAGATCATGTAGATAGAGTATATCCATTAGTAATAATGCATAGAAAGAGAAAAGCAGAAAAACAGATGTCAGAAGATTCAGGGCAACAAGAAAGAAATGAAGAAAAAAAGCAAAATGATCATGAAGAAAGAGATAAAAAAAAAGCAAAATGAATGAAAGCAGAGAAAAGAATAGAAGCATGCATACAAGAGCAAGAAAGGATAATATAGATGATGTTTCAGGAGATGCGGACATAGAAAGGATATTCCCTGTTGGAAGCCCATTTAAGATAAAAAGGCTTCTATTTGCAAAAGATAGAATCCTTAGAAGCGCATCATCAGGAAGAAGAACAAAGACAAGCACAAAAGAGAGGTCTGGAAGATATGTGAGATACATATTAAAAAACAACAATGACATAGCAGTTGATGCGACAATAAGAGCAGCTGCTCCTTATCAAAGGAGGCGTGGAAGAGTAGAGCAGCTTATAATAAAAGATGAAGATATTAGATTTAAGCAGAGAGAAAAAAGAATGGGACATCTTTTTTTATTTCTTGTGGATGGATCAGGTTCAATGGCTGCACAGAGAAGGATTGTAGAAGCAAAGGCAGCAATACAATCCTTGCTTATGGATTGTTATCAAAGAAGAGATAGAGTCTCTATGATTCTTTTTAGAAAAGACAGAGCAGAAGTTGTGCTTCCGCCAACAAGCAGTTTGGAGATTGCCTCACAAAAGTTAAAGAAACTTCCCACAGGAGGAGCAACTCCTCTTAGTGCAGGACTTTTTGAAGCATACAAGCTTGTGAGACAGAGTATTCTGCGAGACAAAGAACTAAGGATTGTTTTGTTTATTATCACAGATGGAAGAGCTAATAAAGCAATAAAAGGCGGATCTCCATGGGAAGAAGTAAAGAATATAGCTTATGGAATAAGTTCTATTCCTCAAGTAGAAAGCATAGTAGTAGATACAGAGCCAGATGGATTTTTGAGTATGAAGCTGGCAAAAGAGCTTGCAACACTTCTTTGTGCAAGATATCTAAGAATAGAAGAACTTAAACAAGAGATTGCTCTTTTTTCTGTATAACCTTTCCCCCCTACTCCAGAGTAGTAAAAACTTGACTACTTAGCTCAATTAGATTACTTAGGACTCTAAAACAAAAGGGGAAAATAGAAGATGAAAAAGTTGGCACCAGTTATAAGAGACAGACTCAATAAGGCTCAAAAACTTAAAGAGATGGGAGTAAATCTTTATCCTACAGGTATTAAGCCAGATATATGCATTTCAAAGCTCAGAGAAAAGTATGAGAACATGTCTGCTGAAGAATTAGAAAAAGAAGATAAAAGATATGCTGTAGCTGGCAGAATAATGATCATAAGGAGCTTTGGAAAAGCCTCCTTTGTAGAGCTTAAGGATGGCACAGGAAAAATTCAGGTATACATAAGAAAAGACAAAGTAGGAGATGAAAAATACAAGATATTTAAGCTTATGGATGCAGGAGATTTTATTTGGGTAAAAGGCCCAATCTTTAGAACAAAGACTGGTGAACTTACTATAATGGCAGAAGAGCTTGAGCTTTTATGTAAGAGCTTAAGACCACTTCCAGAGAAATGGCATGGCTTAACTGATGTGGAAATAAGATACAGACAGAGATACTTAGATCTTATGGTAAATGATGAAGTAAAAAGGGTGTTTGTTCTCAGAAGCAAGATCATACATGCTATAAGAGAATTCTTTGTAAAAAGAGGTTTTTTAGAGGTAGAAACCCCTATGATGCAACCTATACCAGGAGGTGCAACTGCAAGACCATTTAAAACATATCACAATGCGCTTGGAATTGATCTTTACCTTAGAATTGCACCAGAGCTTTATCTGAAAAGGCTTGTAGTTGGAGGAATGGACAAAGTTTTTGAAATAAATAGAAATTTTAGAAATGAAGGTATATCTACACAGCACAATCCTGAATTTACTATGCTGGAATTTTATATGGCATATGCCACATATGAAGATCTGATGAGACTTACAGAAGAGCTTTTTTGCAATATCTTGGACAAATTGTTTGGCGGAAAAAGAGAAATAGAATATCAAGGAAATAAAATAAACTTTAATCCGCCTTGGAAAAGGATAACTCTATTTGACTCTCTCAGAGAGATTGCAGGAGTGCCAGAAGAGGTATTAAAAGAGGAGCAGGCTGCCAAAAAGTTTGCGGAAAAATGTGGGATAAACATCTTAGAAAGAGATACTCACGGAAAAATTATTACCAAAATATTTGATCATTTTGTAGAACCAAAGCTTATAAATCCAACCTTTGTGGTGGGATATCCAATAGATGTTTCTCCTCTCTCCAGAAGAAACGATAAAAATCCAGATATGGCAGATAGATTTGAGCTGTTCATAGGTGGTATGGAGGTAGCAAATGGCTTTAATGAGCTAAATGATCCTGTGGATCAGAGGAAGAGATTTGAGATGCAAGTGGCTTTAAGGGAAGCAGGAGATGAAGAAGCACAGTTTATGGATGAGGACTATATTATTGCGTTGGAACATGGACTACCTCCAACAGCAGGAGAAGGAATAGGAATAGACAGGATGGTAATGCTTCTTACTGATTCTCCTTCCATAAGGGATGTAATCCTTTTTCCTCATATGAAACCAAAGCAGTAGTGCCATGTCTTTTGAACTTGCTCTTGCCATAAGATATTTAAAATCTAAAAGGGAAAACTCTTTTGTCTCTTTGATAACCATTATTTCTATCATAGGAGTGATGGCAGGAGTAATGGCACTTATTATCGTGCTTTCTGTTATGAATGGATTCAGAAAAGATCTTCTTTCTAAGATATTGGGAGTAAATTCTCACATAACGGTGCTGAGTCTTGAAGGATCTATTAACAGATACAAAGAGATAGAAAAAAAGCTAAGGAATATAAAAGAAGTAAAAGCATATACACCATTTGTATATTCTCAAGTAATGATAAAGGCTTATGGTGGTTCTACTGGTATAATCCTTACAGGGATAGATCCAGCCACTGCTTGTAAGGTGATAGATATAAAAAATATGATAAAAAAAGGATCTCTAAGAGGGCTTGAAGAAAGATCTTCTAATATTGCTGGGATAATCTTGGGATCAGAGCTTGCAAAACGAATTACAGCTTTTGTAGGAGATATAGTAACACTTATTTCTCCAGAAGGAAAACTTACTCCATTGGGAAGAGTGCCGAACACAAAAAAATTTAGAGTAGTTGGAATATTTGAATCTGGTATGTATGATTATGACTCTTCTATGGCCTATGTTTCATTAAAAGAGGCACAGCAATTCTTATCTCTGGGAAACAGAATCACAGGCATTGAAATAAAAATAGACAATCCAGATGAATCTGATAGGGTAGCAAAAAAGATTCAGGCTATCCTAAGCTATCCACTTATAGTAAAAGACTGGAAAGAAATGAACAAAAGCCTTTTTTCTGCTCTTAAGCTTGAAAAGATGACTATGTTTGTAATTCTTACCATGATAGTTTTGGTAGGTGCACTTAACATAGTAAGCACCTTAGTTTTAATGGTTATGGAAAAAAGAAAGGATATAGCAATACTGAGAGCAATAGGAGCTTCTTCTAAATCAGTGATGAAGATATTTATTATACAGGGGCTTATAGTAGGAGCTGTAGGAACAGCTTTGGGGCTTGGAGCAGGTCTTTTAGTCTGTTATCTGTTAAAAAAATATAAATTTATAACTCTTCCTGCAGATGTATATTACATATCAAAGCTTCCTGTTCAGGTTCAAATATGGGATGTGGCGCTCATATGCATGGCTGCCATACTGATCTCTTTTTTTGCTACTATATATCCAGCAAGATATGCATCTAAGCTTAATCCTGTGGATATATTAAGATATGAATAGCCTTTTGGATATAAATGATGTTCATAAATACTTTGTGCACAGAGGATATACATTAAAGGTGTTAAAGGGGATATCCTTAAGTATACATAAAGGAGAAAGTATAGCAATTACAGGCTCTTCTGGCTCTGGAAAGACCACTTTTTTAAACATAATTGGAGGACTTGAGCCACCAACAAGAGGTAGAGTCAGGTTTTTGAAAAAAGATATCTATCAGATGAAAGAAAAAGAGCTAAATTCTTTGAGAAATAAAGATATAGGTTTTGTCTTTCAATTTCACTACTTATTGCCAGAGCTAAATGCAGTAGAAAATGTGATGATACCTGCTCTTATAGCAGGACAAAAAAAAGAATATGCCTATGAAAAGGCTATAAACATACTTGAAAGGCTTGGTCTTAAAAGTAGGCTTTATCATAAACCAGGTGAACTTTCTGGAGGAGAGCAACAAAGGGTAGCAATTGCAAGAGCGTTTATAATGAAACCAAAGATAATTCTTGCTGATGAACCCACAGGTAATTTAGATAGAAATACAAGCTGTGATATAGTAAATCTCTTGTTGGAGTTGAACAAAAAAGAAGATGTTACGATTGTAATAGCTACACATGATATAGAAATTGCTTCTAAGATGAATAAATGCTTTGAATTAAAAGATGGTGTGCTGGTTGAGATCAAAAAATAGAGTCATTTTTATTTTATTCTTCTCTTTTGTGCTTTTTTATCTTAAGCCTGCCTATTCCCAAAGCAATATTGTGGAAGATGTGCAGGTTCAAGGAAATCATAGAATAGAAAAAGAAGCCATACTTGCTGTTATAAGGACAAGGCCTGGAAGCAGACTTGATTATGAAACCTTAGACAAGGATCTAAGAGATATATACAGAATGGGATACTTTTCAGATGTAAAGATAGAAGTAAAAGATGGCAAAAGAGGAAAGATAGTAATATTCATAGTTAAAGAAAAGCCAGTAATAGCTAAGATAATCTTTGAAGGTAACAAAAAACTTAAAGAAGATAAATTGAAAAAAGAGATTGGAATAAGACTATATTCTATGCTGGATTATAATGCACTCAGGCAAAGCATAAACAAATTAAAAGAGTTTTATGCAGCTCATGGATACTATAAGGCGCAAATAAGCTATGAAGTTATTCCGATGCCCAGAAATCAGGTTGCAATAAAATACAAGATAAAAGAAGGTAAAAAAATTTATATAAAAAAGATAGAGATCATCGGGAATAAAAAGATTTCAGACAAACAGATAAAAAAGGTCATGATCACAAAGGAAAAAGGATTGATCTCGTGGTTTAAAGGAACAGCATTTTTGGATAAAAAGAGGTTAGAATATGATGTGAACAAAATTACCATTTTTTATCATAATCATGGTTTTATAGAAGCAAAAGTGTCTGATCCAAAGATAAGATATGATAAAAAACTGGATGGTTTTGTAGTAACATTTGAGGTGTATGAAGGTCCTCAGTATCATGTAAACAGGGTTTCTATAACAGGAGATCTTGTAAGACCTGCTGATGAGATCATGAAGGTGATAAAATTGAAAAAAGGAGATGTATTCAACAGAGAACAAGTCAGAAAGGATATTGAGAGCATAAAAAAACTTTATGCAGATGAAGGATATGCATTTGCAGAAGTAATACCTCTTAGTAAGAAAGACACAGAAAAACATTTGGTTGATCTTATATACAAAATTTCTAAAGGACCAAAAGTTAGGATAGAAAGAATAAACATAGAAGGAAATACAATTACCAGAGATAAGGTCATCAGAAGAGAATTAAAGCTTGCAGAAGGGGACTACTTTAGCGGAAAAAAACTTCAGGATAGCATAGACAATCTTAACAGGTTAGGTTTTTTTAAAGATGTTAAGATAGAAAAAAGGAGAGGAAGCGCACCAGATAAGATGATCTTAGATGTAAAAGTAAAAGAAGCACCTACAGGAAGTTTTAGCTTTGGAGCAGGCTTTAGCACTATGGACAGACTTATGGGTTCTATAGAATTGTCAAGAGATAATTTTAGAGGACTTGGAGAAAGGATAGGAATTGCATTAAGATTTGGCGGGGTAACAAGCCTTTTTGATATAGATTATTACAAACCTTGGATGTTTGATAAACCTATATCAGGAGAATTTAGAGCATTTAGATGGAGAAGAGACTTTGATGAATACTCCAGAAAAAGTGTAGGAGGCTCTATTTCGCTTGGATTTCCTTTAAAGAGAATAGATGAATACACAAGAGGATGGATAGAGTATGAATTTGATTCTGCCAAGATATATGATGTTTATCCATATTCCTCTTATGTTATAAGAGCAATGGAAGGGACATTTACTACAAGCGGAATATCTTTTGGTATAAATAGAATTTCTGTTGATAACATAAGATACCCTACCAGAGGCTCTCTTAACAGATTTTCTTTTGAATATGTAGGAGGAATCCTTGGAGGAGATAACGCATACAACAAATATCTTGCTCAAAGCACATGGTTTTTTAAGTTTAAATGGGACACAGTAATTATGCTTCAGGGAAGATGGGGTAGGCTTCAGAAAAGATCTGGCGGGATGTTGCCTGTTTATGAAAAATTTTTCATAGGCGGTATTGACACAGTAAGAGGATTTAATTATCAAGAGATATCTCCCAGAGATCCAATAACCTTGGAGAAGATAGGCGGAGAGAAGATGATGATATATAATGTGGAATACAGAGTTCCTGTTACTAAGGATAAGTCTTTTATAGCACTTGCCTTTTTCGATACAGGTAATGTATGGAGAGCAAGCGAGAACTATAGTTTTACTGATATGAGAAGAAGTATTGGTTTTGGAATAAGGTGGTATTCTCCGATGGGCCCTATTCGTATAGAATGGGGATTTGTTCTCAACAAAGAGCCTTATGAAACAGGCAGTAAGCTGCACTTTAGTATGGGATCAAAATTCTAAAAAGGAGGTGTTGGAGATGGCAGCAAACTATCCAAAACTTGGTAACAAGGTGATTGCAAAGATCATCGGAATGCAGGGTCAGTGCACCATAGGCATGAAGGAAGGGGAAGAGTATGAACTGAGCATCCATAAGTGTGGAGATTTTTGTGGTTATTTTTATCATAACCTATTTGGTATAATAACCATCCTCCAATTTGGTGGCTCTTTCCCTGTAATGGAATGGGAATGCCCAAATGGGCAGAATAAAGTAAAAGTGCAGTTGAGAGTAGAGAAGCAGTAAAAGCAGTAAAAGCAGTAAATTAAAAGGAGGTGTGTTATGAAAACTCAAAAGATTATTTCATTCCGCAGACAGTGCAAGGGAGCAACAGGGACAGGACTTTCCCACTACATCATGCTTGCTCCTAAAAAGTAGTTAAGAACTGCTTTCTGCACAGGGATCAGGTATCATCCCTGATCCCTTATTTTGCATAAAAGGAGTATATAATCATGAAAAATGTGAAATATGCAAATACAGGTGAAGGGCCAAGTTTTTTTGTCTTGGATATTGGAAAAGAAGACAGATTAGCTGTTATTGAACCTGATACTGCTTACTGGGCATTAGTAGAAAAAGATAGCATAAGGGATGCGCTTTCAGGGGATTTTGTCAGAGAATTTGAATCAAAGAAAGATGATTTTAAAAAAGAAATGGATTACTTAAGATTTGGGCTCACTCCCTCTGCTGTATATTTTAATCCAACAGAAAGATGTAACTTCAACTGCACATATTGTTATCTGCCTGAAGATATGCGAAGAAATGGAAAGACAATGAGCAGGCAAGAAGTGGAAACTGCACTTGCACATCTTAAGTCATATTTTTATGAAGACCTGAAAATAAAAGGGATAAAACCGCAGATCATATTTCATGGAAGTGAGCCCATGCTTGCAAAGGATTCAATATTTCCTGCTATTGAGACATATTCAGACGATTTTATATTTGGAATCCAGACAAACGGCACTCTCTTGGATGAAGAGGATATATCTTTTATAAAGAAGCATAACATAGGATTGGGAATATCCTTGGATGCACCAGTTCAGGAGATAGCAGATGCAACAAGAAAAAGCTGGTCTGGAAAAGGCGCATTTTCAAAGCTTGTAGATACCATAGATAAGGTAAGCTCTTATCCAGGATTCAATGTTATTTCTACAGTAACAAATATAAATGTGAAATATCTTCCTGAAATGATAGACTTCTGTGATGAACACAACATCCGCATGATAATGCTCAATCCTGTAAGATGCACCCAAAAAGGCGGGCAACAGCTTAAACCAGATAATAACGAGCTGACCAAGTACTTTTTAAAAGCACTTGACCGCGTATATGAGATATATCAAGAAAAGCAAAAAAGGATTACAGTAACAAACTTTACAAATATTATGGCAGCAATTGTAGGTCCTACCACAAGAAGGCTTATGTGTGATATATCCCCATGCGGAGGTGGGAGGTGTTTCTTTGCTCTTTCTGCTCATGGAGGACTTTTCCCATGCAGTGAATTTATAGGATTTCCAGAGTTTAAAGGAGGAAATATCTTTCAAGACAAAGTAGCAGATGCATTTAAAAGTGTCCCTTTTAAAAAGGTGACCAGCAGAAAAGTGGAAGACATAGACCCATGTAAGAGATGTGCTATAAGACACTTTTGCGGAGCACCCTGTCCTGCTGAGGTCTATTCTTTTTATGGAAACCTGAATTCTCCAAGTCCTTATTGTTCGTTTTACGAAGAGCTGATCAGATATGCCTTCAGATTGATTGCTGACGAAAAATATGAACTTTATTTGTGGGAAGACTGGCAGGAGGAAACAGTTGAGGTATATAGATTTGGAATCTGAGCTTTCTAAGATAAAAGGGATTTCATCTGAGTGGATTGATAAAGCAAAGAGAAGATTAGACAGTCTTGTAAAGCCAAAAGGAAGTCTTGGCAGACTGGAAGAGTTTGCAGCAAGGATTGTTGCTATAAAAGAGCAGGAAAAGCCAAGTATTGGCAAAAAAGCTGTTTTTGTATTTGCAGGGGATCATGGTGTTGTAGAAGAGGGAATAAGCGCCTATCCGCAAGATGTTACAAAGGCAATGGTAGAAAACTTTTTAAATGGAGTTGCAGGAATAAATGTGCTTGCAAAGGCAGCAGGTGCAGATGTGTATGTAGTGGATGTGGGAGTAAATGGAAACATAGAAAAGGAAAGTCCATATCTTATAAAGAAAAAGGTCAGAAATGGAACAGGAAATATTGCTTGTGGACCTGCTATGAGTGTTGAGGAAGCAAAAGAAGCTATATCTGTAGGGATAGAAGTAGCTGATATGGCAAAGCAAAAAGGAATTGATATTGTTGCAGCAGGTGATATGGGAATAGGAAATACTACGCCATCTTCTGCCATATTTTGTGCTGTTCTTGGGATTGAACCAGAAGAGATGGTGGACAAAGGAACAGGGATAGATGAGGCAAAGCTAAAGAAAAAGATAGAAGTAGTAAAAAGGGCACTTAAAGTAAACAGGGATTTCATAAAAAGAGCAGACCCTGTTGAGATACTTTCTGCAATAGGTGGCTTGGAGATAGCTGGTATATGCGGGCTATGTATTGGTGGAGCAAAAAACAGGCTTTTAGTGCTTGTGGATGGATTTATTTCATGCGCTGGTGCACTTATTGCAATGAAACTTAAGCCTGAAATTAGAGATTACCTGTTTTTTTCCCACTGCTCTGCAGAAAGAGGACACAGACTCTTTTTCGAAAAAATAAAAGAAAAACCTATTCTTGACTTAGAAATGAGGCTTGGTGAAGGCACAGCAGCTGCCATTGCCATGCATATAATAGAATGTGCAACAAAGATATACAATGAAATGGCTACATTTGAAGAAGTTGGAATCATCCCTGGACATGATAGATGAAAGGCTTTTTAGCTGCTCTTCAATTTCTTACTATCTTCAGGATCAAAGAAATAGATAATGATTTTGCCAGCTCTCTTTATTGGTTTCCCACTGTAGGACTTATCATAGGTTTTCTTCTCTGCTCTGTGTATTGGGTTTGGAAGCTGATCGGATTTCCTGCATGGAATATGGGTATTTCTGCATGCATAGTAGCAGCTGAGATGCTTATCACATTTGCACTTCACATAGATGGCTTATCTGATTGGGCTGACTCCTTTGGTGCTAAGGATAGAGCAAGAAGGCTTGAAATCATGAAAGATCCCAGAACAGGAACTTTTGGGATCATTGCTGTCTGCTTAGCTTTATTGTTTAGACTTTTGTCTATAAGCAGGATATTAGCTCAAGAAAAGATCATGTCTCTTTTGCTTGCACCAATTATTTCAAGAGCAATGATGGTAGAAATGTGCGCAAGTATGCCCTATGCAAGAGAAAACGGCAAAGGAGCTCCTTTTGTAAGAAATGCAGGCATTAAACATAGATTAGTAGTGTTTCTTTTGACTCTGTCTTTCTCCTTCATTGCCTATCAGATAAAAGGGGTTGTGCTGTTTTTGTCAGCATTCTTTCCTGTTTTTTTCTTAAAATATGTCTTTAAAAAAGACTTTTCTGGAGTTACTGGTGATCTGTTAGGTGCTACAAATGAGATTGTTACAGTATTTGTTTTATTCGCAGGGGCATTGTTATGAAACATATACACGGAGGTGATCCAAGCCACTATTTTGTAAAATTTGGCTTATCTGAAAAAGAAGTGCTGGACTTTAGCGTCAATATAAATCCCTTAGGTCCTCCGCAAACAGTAAAAGAGATATGGAATGAGCTTTTTTCAAAAGTGCATCTTTATCCAAGCATAGATGGTGATGGAGTAAAAGAATTTTACAGAAAAAAATTTGGACTGCCAGAGGAATTTGTCCTGCCAGGAAATGGATCAACAGAGCTTATATACCTGATTGCAAGAACAATTCCAACAAAGGCAGTTGCAATTATAAAACCTTCTTACTTTGATTATGAAAGAGCTTGCATATTGGCAGAAAAACAGATTATAAGCATTTACATAGATCCTTTGATAGAAAATACTGAATACAAGCTGTTAGAGAAGATAAAGAAGGCTTTTTTAAAAGCAGATGCTATCTGGATAGGAAGACCAAATAATCCCACAGGATCAGTTATTTCAAAAGACTTAATACTTTTTACAGCAAAAAATTTTTCTAACAAATGGATCATACTGGATGAGGCGTTTATACAGTTCTTAGATGACTGGAAAGAGCAGACATTTATTTCTGCTGATATTCCAGAAAATATCTTAGTCCTTCACTCTCTTACCAAGTTTTATGCAATCCCAGGAATAAGGGCAGGTGCTTTAATCTCAAGGCCAGAAAATATAAGGCTTGCACTCTCTAAGAAAGAGCCATGGACAGTAAATATCCTTGCTGAAGAAATAAGCAAAAGACTTGTTTCAGTATCAGTAGAGGAGTATGAAGCTGAGACACGAAATCTCATCTCTAAGGAAAGAAAAAAACTTTACAATGCCCTGCTTAACATAGAGCGGATAACACCTGTCCCAAGTAATACCAATTTTATATTGTGTAAATATGATGGTGACTTAGATAGTCTGCTAAGGTATCTTTTAGAAAATAGAATATATGTAAGAGATTGCAGAAACTTTGATGGCCTTAAAGGAAGCTTTTTTAGAATAGGGATAAGGATGCCACAAGAAAATGAGCTTCTTATATCAAAGCTCATCTCATATTAGCAGTCTTATAGTGATAATCTTTGCCTTTGTGTTAGACCTTTTTTTTGGAGATCCTGAATATCGCTTCCATCCAGTAAGACTTATTGGAAGATTGATAGAACTGAGCTATAAGTGGGCAAATAAACTTCCTCTGAACAAAAAGATCTGTGGCGTTTTTATTGTCATAGTAGTTCTTACTATCTCTCTCAGCTCTTATTTTAGCATTTGCATTATACTAAACAGGCTTAAGTTATTGCTGGATATATTTCTTTCTTACTCATTT
>Ga0256842_1001483_pt1 | contig 18620 bp, 14 predicted proteins | sample 4559240metaG_FD_185973 | JGI IMG/M metagenome (GOLD analysis project Ga0256842, IMG submission 185973) | Hydrothermal vent microbial communities from Guaymas Basin, Mexico - 4559-240 | ecosystem: Environmental > Aquatic > Marine > Hydrothermal vents | place: Mexico: Guaymas Basin | collected...
TAATTTTTACTAAACTCATAATTAAAAAAATAATAATATTAATTTTTAAATTTCTACACAATTATTTTTTATCAATTTATTATAATTTACCCATAAAATAGCATCTAAATGCAAAGAAGGAATATTTAATTTTTTAGATAAATCTAAATAGTAATTTTCCATATCCTTTTTAGAACCAAATCAAACATAAGTTTTATATAATTTTTTAAGCCTTGAATCAAGAGGTATAATCAAAGTATTTGGAAATTTTTCTAAATATCAAAAAACATTTCTAGCACCATAAGAAAACATTTTTACAGCAAATACTATAGTTTTTGCTTTTTTATTTTGGCTCATAATATTTGCTAAATCCTCTGCTAATATATTCATTTTTCTATAATAAAATTCTATATTTCACATAAAATAATTAAAAAAAGTTTGTCAGTATAAGTTATACTCATTAAATAATAATTTTTTTAATCTTTTTAATTTCATATTTACAAATCTTCTATTATTTTTTCAATTTTTCAATAAATTCTCAAATTCAATTAATATACTTGATTTGTTTTTATATTTGTTCCAATCCCAATTAGAAAATTCTATCCAATAATTTTCACCAGTTCAACTTAATTGAAAACTAATTAAAGCATTTGCAATTATAAGAAAAAGATATAAATTATCTGGAATTCTTTTAATCTTATACATTTTTTTTAAAGCTAAAAACTGCTTATCTTTTTCTTCAAACAATATAGCATCTTTGAGAGTATAGTCTTTAAGTTTTCTATACAACATAAAAATTATTTAATACTAACATAAAAAACTTTTACTAAAAAGTAACACTAACAAAAAAATTTTTTATATCAACCAAAAAAATATTATTAGTTGAAAATTAGATTAAAATACATAGTATCATAAAATATTTATACAAATTCAATATTGAAATAAAAACAATATTTCAATAATTATTGCTATAATATTTTTTAGTATTAACAAAATAGTATGATAAAAAAAATGAATGTAAAAGACGAAACATTAAATTTTGATCGACACTGAAAAAAAATTTCATTTCAAACTTGAATATTAGCACCACAAGCAGAATGATCAGTAACTGTTCAATTTGAATGAATAAAATTTTTATGAACTGCTACAATAAACAAAAAACCAGATGAAAATAAAGACTTTACGCCACTTACAGTTGATTTTAGAGAAATGTTTTATTCAGCATGAAAAATATGATGAGCTCCATATAGAAGAAAAGAATGAAAACCTTCCGATGAAGCAGTTTTAATTTCAAGACTTATAGATAGAAGTATAAGACCTATGTTTAAAGAATGAATGACAAACGATATTATTTTAACAATTAATACACTTCAAATTGATAAAGAAAATTTGTATTGAATTCCATGAATAATAACAGCTAATTTAGCTATTATGCTTGCCTGAATACCGTTTGAATGACCAGTTTGAGCTGTTAGAATATGAATAAATAACTGAAATTTTATCATAAATCCAACAAAAGATGAAATTTGAGAAATGAATTTAGTAGTTGCTTGAACAAAAGACACAATTACTATGATTGAGGCATGATGAAAAGATATTCCACTAGAAATTTTGACAAAAGCAATTGATTTAGCACAAAAAGAATTAATATTTATATGTAATAAAATAGAAGAATTTATAAAAAAAATTAAAAAAAATAATCAAAAACAAATTGAAATAATACAAAATATACCATCAAAAAAGTTATTATCAAAAGCATATGATATGTCCTTAAAATATGAAAATAGATTTTTCTTTAGTGATAAAAAACAATTTCAAAATATATATGAAGAATTTTTAGAAGAAATAAGTAGTTGGTTTGATAATCTACAAGATGAAGATAAAATAGAATTTATACCTGAAAATAAAGATATTAAAATTCAATTAAATATAGCTGTATTCAAAGCAGTTAAAAAATTAATGAGAAAACATTTACTTAAAACTTGAGAAAGACTAGACTGAAGAAATCCATTAGAAGTTAGACCATTATATACTGAAGTTTGATTATTAAATAAAGTTCATTGAAGTGGATTATTTCAAAGATGAGAAACACAAGTATTATCAATTACTACGTTAGCTGCTCCTTGAAAAGTCTTGCTACAAGATACTCTTGAAAAAGATGATGAAGAAGAAAAATTTATGCATCATTATTACATGTTGCCATTTTCAACTAATGAAGCAAGACCTTATAGATGACAATGAAGAAGAGAAATTTGACATTGATATTTAGCAGAAAAAACATTAAGACCAATAATACCAGAAGAAAAAGACTTTCCTTATACAATAAGAATTGTTTCAGAAGTATTATCATCTAATTGATCAACATCTATGGCAAGTGTATGTGCTAGTTGTTTATCTTTAATGGATGCTTGAGTTCCAATAAAAAAGCCAGTTTCTTGAATAGCTATGTGACTTGTAATTGAAAAACTAACAGATAATGAAATAAATGAATATAAAAAACAAAATAAATATTTACAAATAGTAGAAATTAATTGAGAAAAATATTGATATGTAATATTAACAGATTTACAATGACAAGAAGATTTTACATGAGATATGGACTTTAAAGTAGCTTGAAGCAAAGACTGAATTAATGCACTACAGATGGATATGAAAGTAAAGTGATTACCTACTATTGTATTACAACAAGCAATAGAACAATGAAATAAAGCTAGATTAGAAATACTAGATTTTATGCTAAAAACAATAGCAGAACCTAGAAAAAAATTATCTCCTTATGCTCCTAGATTACATACATTAAATTTAAATCCTGACGATGTTAGAAATATTATATGAAAATGATGAGAAACTATTAAAAAAATTATTGAACAAACAGGAGTTGCAATAGATTTTAAAGAAGATTGAACAACTATAATAACATCCAATAACGAAGAATCAACAAAACAAGCAATTTCTATGATAGAAGAAATTATATGGAAACCAAAAACATGAATGAAAATAAAATGAAAAATTATAAGAGTAGAAAAATTTTGAGTATTCGTAGATTTATGACACTGAAAAACATGATTATGTCACATAAGTAATTTATCAAAGAATTTTATAGAAGATCCTAAAAAAATATTTAAAGAAAATGATGAAATATATGTTGAAATAGTAAATATAAAAGATGACTGAAAAATAGAAATTAAAAAAATTGAGTAAATTAAAATATTTACTTTTAGTTTTATAATTTAACATAAAATTATGCAATTAGTATTTATATGAATTCAATGATCTTGAAAATGAACACAGGCAAGGATTCTAGCAGATAAATATTGATTTAATATATTTGAAACTTGACTTGTATTAAGACAAATGGCAAAAGAAAATACAGATTTATGAAAATTAATAAAAGACACAATAGAAGCTTGAAAGCAGGTAAATCCTGATATTATAGAAATGGTTTTAGAAAATTTTATACAAAATTCAAAAAATAAGAATATAATATTTGATTGACTTGTAAGAAATATAAATAACAAAGAAACTGCAGACAACAAGTTAGATAAAAATTATATAGTTGTATATTTTAATTTACCTGAAAATGAGGCAATAAAAAGATTATTATGAAGGGAATATAATCCCAAAACTTGAGAAACATTTCCTGCATGAACAAGTATAGATCCAAAAACTTGAGATAAACTTATTAAAAGATCTGACGATGAAGAAAATGCAATTATGCAAAGAATTAAGGAATTTTACGAAAAAACTTTACCAGTAGTAGAGATTTACAAAAAAGAATGAAAATTAATAGAAATAGATGCAAATAAAAACATATCAGATGTTACTAATGAAATTGAAAATAAGCTAAAATTAATATAATTAATTTTAATTTTTTAAAATAATTTAAAGTTTTTTTCTACATTTTCAATGTCTCCATTTTCGCGGAGTATTCAATTTTAGAAAAAATATTAACAATGTTTCAATTACAATAAAAAAATTTATTAGTCAAAAATTGTGTCGCGAGATTTCGATTTTCTCATATTTTTTTAAATTATTACATAAGACAGAATTTCATAAAATTATATACTTTTCACAATACTTCTATCTTTGTTTTTATACATTCTATTGTTTTTAGTTAGTCTTTCTTATTTTTTTATAATCAATTTATACTTCAAACTTCTGAAAAATCATATTTGTTTAAATTTTTTATACATAATAATAAATTTTACAATAAGTTTTTATATATTATATCACAAGGTTCTTTAATTTTAACTTTTTTAAAAGAATCTAAAAAACTATTAAAGTTTAAATGTTTCCTCAAAAATTCAGCTTTAACTGGATCAGATTCATATATTCAACATTCATTTAGTTCTAATAATTGCAAATTTCATTCTTCCTGTCAAGGAATAAAATTAGGAACAAACATAAAAGTATCTGTTGCAATACATTCAGATGTAATTGCTCATCAAGGTTTTCATATAAAAATATCAAACTTCCCCAAATTTTCTGATATATTCATACTATCAATAAAAATAAATTTCTGTCAAAATATTAATTTTAAATACTCATACAATTTGTTATTTCTTCATCTCAATACTGTAACATTTGCATTAGTAACAGACAAAAATCAATCTGCAAATAATTTATTTATTCAAGTAAGTAAAAACAAAACATTTTTATTTCAAATATTTTCTTTATCAATAAAAATCTTCTTTTTAAGAGGGAAAAAACTAGTAACTACTTTATCACTTGGATAATCAAATTTATCAATAAATTTTTTCTTCGAAAACTCATCTATAACAAAATATTTATCAACATAAAAAGGCCTTACATACCAAAAAGATTGTATATTAATGGCATCAGTTACAACTATTCACCGAATAAACTTCTGTCATTTATCTTTTAAATAATTTTTAACCCACCAATTCCAAAAAGGAAAAACAGATATAACAACATTCGGCTTATAAGTATCTATTATTTTATTAAATTTTGGTTGTCATATAGGATCTTTAACTCAATACAAAATTCTAGCAATAATAGGGAAATCAGTAACATTAAAAAAAGTTTTCCAAACACTTGGATATTCTTCACAACTAATTTTATGAAATTCTTTAGAAGACTTAGCTAAAAATTTATTAACAAAATCTATTATATCTAGTATTTTTGCATCTCGTCATTGTGACTCGTAAAAAGCTCATAATGAACTTGCAGCAACATTATGTCAACCTCAATACGATCAAGTCAAAATTAAAACTTTTTTCATAAATATTTTATTTAACAATTACTTAGTAGTAAATTCCCACACTCAAGTCCAATTTTTAGGTGAGTTTGATATAAGATAATTTAATCTTTCTATAAAAATTTTCAATGTTTTATCATTTTTTCATAAAGAATTTTTCAGTAATTCTTCAAATATTTTTTTTGCCTCTACAAAATTTCAAGAAAAATAAAAATCTAATCATGAATGAAATATTTCTATATAATACATTAAATTGGATCAAATTTCTTTTTCTTCAAACAACATTAATTCATAAATTTTAACAGGTTTGGTTTTTCATTTAACTGTAATTTTATCTATTAATCTTATAGCAAACTTACTTTTATCTTTTATGTTTTTATAAAAATCTTCCGACATAATTATTCTTGTTCAATAGTATTTGTTTATTCATTCAAGTCTTGAAGCTAAATTAACATTATCTCAAATAGCAGTATATCACATTTTTTCACTATCTCAAATCTCTCAAGCAATAACCTCTCAATAATGTAATCATATTCTAGTTTTTAATCAAACATCTTTACCTATTAAATTTACTATATCAGCATTAATCACTCAATGTAATTTTTGAAAAAGAAAAACTTTTTTAGTTATTAAATCAAAATCCGGATTCTCTTCCCAAAAAGCCATTATAGCATCTCAAATATATTTGTCCATATACACATTAGTTTTTTTTAACAAAAAATTAGCTTTTTCAAAATATATATTTAACATCTTCGTAACTTCAGTAGCTGTTAATTTTTCAGATATATTTGTAAATCACTCTATATCAGTAAACATCAAAACAACATCTTTTCTTTCTGATATTCTCACTTCTCATGATTTTTCTTTCTTTTTCAAAACCATTTCTCAAACATATGAAGAGAACCACTTTTTAAATTTTTCTTTATTAAGACCAGTTATCATTAATATGTGAACAACATCTATAAGTAATTTAATTATAAACAATGACAAAATAGTTCAAACAGGAATAAGTATTCATTTAGTTGAAAACAATATAAAATGTCAAACAAATACTGCTATAGACAAAGCTACAAAAGCTATAAAAGATTTAAATTGATCTTTACCAAGAATTACAAAAAAATATCAAATTAAAAATAATATCAACAAAATTAAAAAATTCCGTCATACTGGAGATTTATAACAAAACATATTACTATAAGCTGATACAAAATTATTCATATGAAAACTAACTCAAGGAATATATCACAAATATGATGATTTTATATCATTAAGACTGTCATCTGTTGCTCATATAAAAACTGTTTTATTATCAAAAATACTTTCAGGATATTTTATTTTATTTTTAATAACATCAGATAGTGAAAATGTATACTTAGGATAGACAAAAAATAATCTAGTTAGCAAAAAACTTTTATTATAAGTATCTTTACTTAAGGGAACTTTTATTTTTATTTTAGGATTTGTTGTTTTTATTAAAATATAATCAGGCGTAAATTTTAGCCAATCAAAAATAAAACTTCTTCACTTAATAAGTTTTATATCTATTTTTTTTCATATAATTCACGATACATACAATCTATTTAAATAACTTGCTAGTCACAATGTTAATATGTAAGAATTATTATATTTTTTGTATGCAATTGTTCAGTTATTAATATAATTTTTAGTGCTATGAGAGTCAACATATCATAACCAAACTCAAGCATTAATAAATTTCTCAGAAGGTAATAAAATTCATGTTCCATAAGGCATAGCACCAACAACAACATTTCAAGACAAAGCTTTAGCTAATTTATTATCAAAATAATATATAGTCTTATTAAAATATTTTTGAGCTCTACTTTCAATTTTATTAAGATATTTATATTTAAAGTCTTTTGAAGTATTAAGATCTCAAAAAAAAACATCAAAAACCACATTTTTTGCTCACCATTCATTTAATTTTTCTAAAGCTTTTGCATAATATCACCTATGTAATGTCCAAGTTGTAACTCAAAGATCAGTAAAAAATTTTTTATCTATTTTTATTAACACTATTTTATCACTTGCTTTAACTTGATAATTAGTTGAATATAAACTATATAACTTTTTAATTACCCAATCATCTATATCAGAAAATGTTCATACTTTAAAAAAATATAATGAAGTAATTATTAACAATGAATTAATTACTAAAAATATTAAATTAACTCTCTTTTCTTTAAACATAATAAATAGATTATAAACTATAAAATTTATTTTTTATTTTCATCATTATTTTGTTTTTCTGTTATATTCTCTTGTTCTTTAGTTTTATTCTCCTGTTCTTTAGTAGATTTATTTAAATTTGTATTATTAGAATTTTCGGTTTCTTTCGTAGTATCATCAGAAGATAAATCTTCAACCAATTTATTTAAATTCTTCAATTCATCAGAAGGTATTTTATTGTTTTCTAAATTTGTAGCTAACAATTTTTTAATATCATTTTTATTAAATCAAAGCTTAAATAATGCACTTGCTAATAATTTGTTTTGAGTTATTTCTCAAACATATCAAGTAACATTTTTTAAACTAATTTTAACATATCATTTAGCTTCATTAGAAAGTTGTAATAATGTTATATTTTTTCATAAAATACTATCATTAATAAATTCTTTCAAATTCTTTTTTGTCAATTCTTTATTAATGCTAGTTTTAAATTTAGAATCATTTAATACATCAGATATTTTTTTATTTCAATCTATATTATTAAGTATTTCTTTGAGTTTAGAAGAGGTAATTCACATTTGACTAGCAATATATGTTAATCATTTTTTATCTTTTACTACATCATTTATTTTTTTATCCATTAAATCTTTATAAATTTTATTATTCCTAATCGTAGTTTCAATTTCTTTAGGAACATAAGAAACTTTATTTATGTTTCATGCACTAACATTTGCATTTTCTATAGATTTCTTTTCAACTCAAGATGTTCTTCTTTGTAATTCATCAATAAATGGTTGTATTTTATTTGTAAAATCAGACGATTGTTTCACTCATGGTAAACTTTCTACTTGTCTAATTCATTGTGTCAATGAAGCAATACTCTGTCATTTAGCAACAGGCAAAATAGGGGTAGACATAAGCATATTTTGAGAAAATCTCTGAGCTGAAGAAGCTATCTTTTCTGTAATTTTACAACTTTTAAGTGCTGTAAACACAACTATCCACATAAATCATATTCAAAATACCCATTTTATAACTAATGTTAAAAATTTATCGTAATCTGAAAAATTTGTAGCAAATGTGCTACTAGAATTTTTTAAGTCAGGATGTATAGTAATTGACCAATTATCGTCATCAGTAGGTTTTATTGACACAGTTCATTGTCAATCATCTTGAATTCACAAATATTCCATAAATCATTTCTGTCAATTAATATTGTTTCATATTGAAAAATTTACTGCAGAAAGAAATACAACAGACATAGAAAGAGCAAATACAACAAACACAGGCAAGAATATCATACAACATACATTTTTTAAATTTCATTTTTCTCATAATAAATTTCAACCTATATTCTTAAGAGGAGTAAACAAAAATATAAATGGAGAGATAACAATATATAACCATAACAATACTGCCCTTACAACTAAAATTATTGCTAAAACTATTAATGGAATTATTAAAACTAGCAAAAATATAAGCTTAAGTAAAACTTCCATAATCATAATACCAGCAGATCATCAAGAAAAAGAAACTAATTTTCATAATGACAATAATCATCAGTAAATTGAATAAAATGGTCAAAGTAATCATATAGTTGGTTTAGCACTAGCTGGAACTACCTTTGATCATTGACACTGTCAAATAGATATCTTTTGACCAGGTTTAAGTTTATAATAATTTCATTTGCATAAATAGACACAATCAGAATTTTCTGGCTTTTCTTTTCATTCTTTTTTTATTCATTTCACTATTAAATTATTTCAATCGGCAGTAAAGCTACAAAAAGGAAGTATTTTATTACTTTGATCTACTATACCAACTAAAATAGGATTTTTATCATTTTGAAATTTAATTCATACTTTTGTAATAGATTGTTTTTTTATTTCCTCTTTTATTTTGTCAGGAGCAGATTTAATTGGAAGTGTTCATACAGCATATGTTAGCACATTTGACAAATCTATACAAGTTCATATTATAAACCAGCTTGCATTTACTAAAATAGCTCATATTAAAAGTTGAGGTAATAATTTTATAGGATTAAATCTTTCAAATTTTCATCACATAAATAAACTAAAAATTGAAAAAAGAAGGATAAATCATATTATATAATTAGCGAATGTCCTCATAACATTCCACATTTTCCATAATTGTGTGTCCATTCACAAAAAAGATCAATAAATAACATTATTATTTAAAAATGTCCCTGCAATTATTAAAACTGGCCAAGTAAATGCATATAATGATTGTCAAATAGTTTGATAAAGCTTTACTTGCTCTGACAATTGTTGTTCATCCATAGAATTTCAAGTTCATACACCAACAACACTATCAGCTAAAACATATGAATATGTTCAAAAAAATCATACAAAAAGCAATGAAAATGTTATAATTATTTTTTTTATAAAATTCATATATAATAACATTAATTTTTAAAAATTCTCTTGTAATTTTACAGAAAATTATTTTTATGTCAAAGTATTGTAATAATAAAAAATTATTTAATTAATACTACTATTATGCTAGATTTCCTTTTTCCTAAAACAGATATAAATTCTGGAGACATATGAGAAAATATATCGCAACTAACAAAAAATAAATTAAAAATCCATGATGAAATATGCTATATATGCAAAAAAGAATCATCATGATTTGATACACATTCACATTGTAAAAAAAAATATTCACCAGAAAAAATTGTAACATGTTTTTATTACAATAATCACATAAAAAGTATAATACTAAATTTTAAGTATTATCATAATTATAAAGTATGAGAAGATTTATCAAAATTAATGTTACATTTTTTTAAAATGTATTTACCTATAGACAATAATGTTGCAATAACATATGTTCCAATGCATTGGATAAGAAAATATTTTATAAAATGATATAATCAATCCGAAATATTAGCAAAAAAATTATCAAAATATACAAAATTACCACTTATAAAAATATGCGACAAATGAGGAAATACAAAAGCACAAGCAAAAATAAATAATAGAAATGAAAGACTAAAAAACTTAAAAAATTCTTTTACATATAATAAAAATTTAAAATTATCAAGCATAAGTAAAATAATAATAGTTGATGACATTATTACAACATGAAGCACAATAGAGGAAATGACTAAATGTATAAAAAAACAACACCCTTTCCTAAAAATTTATTGAATAACTTTAGCAAGAAAATAAATTATGTCAATACATAAAATTATATATTTTTTGACTTAGTAAGTTTTTTAAATAAAATATATTAAATTATTATTTAATTAATAACAAAAACATATAAAAATGGACGAAACTAATACACCTAAATGACAAGAACACTGATTTAATTGAGTATTCGACAATCCTTTCATATCTTTTACATTAAAAATACTTCTTGCTGTAGTTGTTGTATGATTACTTATGCTTGTTTCCAAATTAATTGCAAATTTTATAAAGAAAAGAATAATAGCTAATGCAGTTATAGATGATGCTGAATATGTAGCTAAAGTATGAAATTTAATATGAGACGTAATATTTTATACACTTGCAACATTTGATATTATAATATGATTTGAAATATTATGATTTGATTTAACATTATTAATGTGATGATTATCTTTTGGTATATGATTGGCTTTTAAAGAAACTTTATGAAATATGATAGCTGGTGTTTTAATACTAACAACTAAGGATTTTTCATTATGAGATTTAATAAAAATAGAATGACAAAAAGAATATTTCTGAAGAATAGAAGAAATAACAATTAGATATACAGTTATAAGAGAATTCAATAATCAAAAAATAATAATTCCTAATTTAACATTAATTACAACACCTATAAAAACATTTACAACAGAAGAATTTGTTAGGGTTGAAACAACAGTAAGTGTTCATTATAATACTGATTTAGAACATGCAAAAAAAATTATAGTTGAAGCAATTAAAAAACTTAAATTTGTTGTGAATAAAGAATATACAAAAGCAATTACAACAAATTTTTGAGATAATTGAATAAATATTACAGTTCGATTTTTTATAGATCCAAATAGTGATATATTACCAGCAACAGCTATATCCATAGTAAATGATACAATTAAAAAAGTTTTTGATGAAAATGATATAGTTATTCCTTATCCTCACACTACAATTACAGTTGATAAAAATGATAAAAATTTATTAAAAAGTCTTTTATTTTTAAAAAAAAGTAATTAATGTTTAAGAAAGAAATTAATAAAATAAGAAAATCATCAGAAACAAGAGAATCTACTGATAAATATCTTTTAATAGAAGAGATAAGGTGAGATATTATAGTAATGAAAGATTGAAGTCTTAGAGCAATAATAAAATGTAGCTGACTTAATATTGATTTAAAAAATCCAGAAGAACAACAAATTATAGCAGATAAATATGCAAGGTTCTTAAACACATTAGAATTTCCAATACAAATAATACTAAGATCAACATTTTTAGATTTAACAGATTATCTTAATTATATAAAAGATAATGTAAACAAAATAGAAAATGAAGTATTAAAACGACAATGAGAACAGTATTTTGAATTTTTAAAAAAATTAAACGATAGTCAATGATATTTATTCTCAAAAGATTTTTATGTAGTAATACCTTATTATTCTTATGAAGAAAGTGCTAAAATTAAAGAAAATCAATTTATAAAATTTATGTCAGCATTATCTAGCACACAAACACCTGAAAAAATAGCAAATAAATTAAGAGATTTACATAAAAATAAAAAACATATTAATCAAAGAGTTACACTAGTTCAAAATAGATTGCAATGACTTTGACTTGAAACTAAAAGATTAGATTTAAAATGAATTATTAGTTTATTATTTGAAGTATACAACCCATTATCAATAAAAAAACAAAGTGAAATAGTAATAAATTAACATCAAATATTAAAATTTAGCATTAATAATTAATTATGTATAAGGAAAAAATATATGATTGAAATTTTACAGAACAAATCAAAAATTGATGATATCCTATATATACTAAAAAAAAATCAAGTTCAAAAGATAAAAAACAAAAAAAATGATTTTTTGATAGAATTTTTGATTTTTTATTTCCATCAGCTACAGTAGCATCAAATAATTTAAAAAAATGAAATAAAATAAAAACAAAAAAAAATCAATCACTTGAAGATCAAATTAAAAAACTTATGGAAATACCAGATGACAAATATTCCGATTCTAAACTAACTCCAGAACTAAGATCATATTTAATAAAGATTGATCAAGAATTTGAAAGAGCAAAATGAAATTTAATACAAAAAATATCTCCTTCTATATTTGATATATGAGTTAATGAAGTAAATGTTTCTTGAATGTATGCAAGAACATATTATGTAAATTCTTATCCTTCTGTAATAGATTTTTTTCGAACTAGATGACTTGTTAATTTAGAATGAAAATATGATGTAAGCTGGTTTATTTATCCAACTGAAAGATGAGATATACAAGCAGCACTTAAAAAAAGATCTAGCCAACTTAAAGTGGAAATAAATGATGCATATGAAAAATGAAGAAGTCTTGACAAAGATATAGAAATAGAATATCAAGACATACAAAACATATTAACAAAATTAGCAACTTGAGAAGAAAAATATTTTCAAACATCATTATATACAACACTATATTCAGAAGAAACTTGAAAAGAAAAAAAGTTTAATCCTGACAATAATCTTGAAATATTTTCAAAAAAATTTGAACAAACTATGAAAACATATGCAGTAAATGTAAAAAGAGCAAGTTTTAGAATGGATGAATGATTTCATAGCACAACACCTATTTGTAAAGATGAATTGTGAATATATAGAAGCACACTATCAACATCTTTATGAGGAAGTTTTCCATTTATAAGTAATGATTTAATACAAGAAACATGAATTTTATATTGAATAAATTTACATTCCTCATCTTTAGTAATATTTGATAGATTTAATAATGATTTACCAAATGCAAATAGTATAATATTAGCTACTTCAGGTGCAGGTAAATCTTTTTCTACAAAACTTGAAATATTAAGATATTTATTACTATGAACTGAAATTATTGTAATAGATCCAGAAAACGAGTATAAACCCTTAGTAGAGAAAGTATGATGAACATATATAAATGTATCTGTAAGTTCTCATCAATATATCAATCCATTTGATTTACCACCAAAATTTGAAGATATAGAATACGAAACTTGAGATTTGCTTAGATGAAAAATTATGGATTTAATTTGATTAATATCAGTTTTAATATGATGACTAACTCCAGAAGAAGAAGCTATATTAGACAAAGCAATTCAACAAACATATGAATTAAAAGAAATAAATTTTTCCTCAGATCCAGAGTGAAAAGCACCTCCTAAAATGGAAGATTTGCTTGCAGTTTTAGAATGAACAGAATGATGACAACTATTAGCAATAAAATTAAGTAAATATGTAACATGAACATTCTGAAATTTATTCAATAATTATACAAATATTGATTTAGATAGTTGATTAACTGTTTTTAGTATAAGAGATTTAGAAGATGCACTTAAAACCCCAGCTATGTATAATATTTTAAATTATATATGGACAAAAGTTAGATCGAAAAAAAGAAAAAGATTATTGGTTATTGATGAAGCTTGGATTATGATGAAACACGAAATGGCTGCAAATTTTTTATTTTGATTAATCAAAAGAGCAAGAAAATATAAATTATGAGTAACAACTATTACACAAGATGTTGAAGACTTTCTTACATCTCAATACTGAAAACCAATAGTATCAAATGCAGCAATGCAAATATTATTAAAACAATCTACAGCAAGTATAAGATCTCTAGATAAAGCTTTTAATTTATCACAGGCAGAAAAGAATTTCCTTGTAACAGCCAATGTATGAGAATGATTATTATTTGCCTGACAAAAACATGTTGCAATGCAAATATTACCAAGTCCTTATGAAATGGATTTTATAAGCACATAAAAACTATAACAACAAGCAATTTTAATACATAATTTATTATAAAATCTTTAATACAATTCATTTACTACTCTAAAATAATTTTTAAAACTTTATTAGTTCATAATAAAACAGACAAATTAGTTTTATTTTCTTTTTTAAATCAATCTAAATCATTTAATAAGAAGAAAAACTTATTTTCAAAATTCTCATCATTTTGATCAAGTAAATAATCTCATCTATTTTTATAAACTAATCAATTATAATATTGATGATTTCAACCTGTATAAGGTAGTGGAACAATAATCTTTTTTATGTTAAAATATTCTTGTTCTGCTAAAGATGTAGCAGATCATCTAGTTAAAGATATATCTGCAATTGAATATAATTCAAAAAGTTTATTTTGTCATATAAATTCAAAAAATTCTACATTTGGATAATTTTTAAACATATTCTTTGAATTAAGTAATCAACCAATAATAAAAATATTAAAATTATATAACTTTCATTTATCTAACAAATTTTTTACTATTTGTATTAAAATTTTTGCTCATTGACTTCATCATACAACAATTAAATTTGTTTTTCAGACAATTTTTACAGAAAATTTTTTTATTTCATTAGAAAGAATCTGTCAAACAAATTCAGTATTTTCACTATTAAAAAATCTTTTTGTTTCTTGAAATCAAACGAAAACTTTATCAGCAAATTTTCAAACTATTTTGTTCACTAATCATGGTATAGTATCAGATTCATGCAAATACACCTTTTTTCAACAAATTTTTCATGCTAAAGACGGATTAAATGCTACAAATCATCATTTTGAAAAAATAAATACTGGTTTATATTTTACAATATAAAACAAACTTTGAAAAAAACCTATTAAATTTTTAAACACATCAATAATATTTTTGAAAATAGATTTAATATCTTTTTGTCTTCTTATTTTTCAAGCACATATTGAAATAAATATTACATTATATCAAAAATCTTTTAATTCTTTAGAAATTTTTTCTTCTAATGAATTTTTTCTTCAAAACCACAAAATCTTATATTTTTTTCTATCAATATTTTCTATTAATGATTTTATTGGAAATATATGTCAACCTGTTCATCAACCAGCAAAAGCTATAGTAATCATAAATAATTTTTATAAAATAAATATTTACAAAATTAATGTAAATACTATTAAAATCAATTAATTACAATTTTTTAACACAATCTTATAATATAAAATATATATTACTCTATTATCTCTACATCATCAACAATTTTTTTATACTTATATATCCTTAAAAATATAGCAAAATGAAACAGTATATAATTTACAAAAGACAACAAAAAAATTACAAACCTAATAATTGGATAAAACAACATAAACATCAAAAACATAACACTAAATTGAAATCAAGGTTTAGTATATTTATTTTTTATATTAAAAATAATAATTTGGCAAAATTTTTTATCTAATATTTTTTTATTTTCAACAATTTGATTGGCTATCATAACTTTCCAAAATAAAGGATCTACTAAATAACTTAATTTTATATCATTAAATTGATTTTCATTTTTTCAATTTAAAATTTTTCAAAAAAAATCCTTTACTTTTATATCTTTTTTTATTTTTGGAAAATGTATATTTAAATAATGTTTTGCAATATTAGAAGTATTTTCTAATAAAGAATAGAATTTATCACAAGTTAAATCAAATGTCTTGTATGTTCAAAAAAAAGTTAAAGCAAAAACTAATGATAAAATCATTGAAAAAAGTCTAGATCACATATTAAATATTTTTCGTGTGCTTATATTAATCCTATTATAAATTTCTTCATGTATATCAATAACTAAAAACAATATTGCTATATGAAAAAAAATTATTCATATTACATAAAAAATATTATCAATTTTTAAAATCAACAAATTTAAAATTAGTATAAATACTATAAATAAAATTAAATTTGATAGATCAATTTTTTTTAAATCAATTAAAAAATAATGAATAATAATAAAAAATATTACAGAAAATAATAATCAAAAAAGCAATTTAGTTGAAAAGAAAAAATAATAAATAGATAATAAATAAAATGTTAATGTAAATAAAAAAACTATTTGTCATCTAATAAACAATAATTTTTTATGGTCTATCTTTAATTTCATATTGTAAAATACTTTAATATTAAAAACATACTATACTATCTTACATTTATCTTTTATAAAATCACATCATTTACACTTATTTGTATATAATTTAAGCAATTCATCGGTTTTTCACTTGATTTTTATTTGTCAATTACATAAAAGTATAGCACTATCTGCAATTGATATAATTTCTTCATTATGGCTAACCAATATAAAAGATTTTCAATCTTTTTTTAAATCTTTAATTATTTTTAACAATATTTGCCTTGAGGTAACATCTAAAAATGATTCTATTTCATCAAGCAAATAAATATCTTTATCTAATAAAAATGTTGTTATAATTTCAATTTTTTTCTTTTCTCATCAAGATAAATTAGCATTAAAATGCCTATTTTTATAAAATTCCCAATCTAATCAAAACAAATCAAAATAATAACTAATCTTGTATTCGTCAAATTTTTTTTCTAAATCTAATATATTCTTTATATAATCATATATTTTTATTCAAAAATATTCAGGAACTTCTTGCATAATATATCATATTCACATTCTCGATATATTATATATTTTTTTTCAATTTATATTTTCTCAATTAAAAATTATACTTCATTTTGATTTTATTAATCACATAATACTTTTAAGTAATGTTGTTTTTCAGCTTCAATTTGGTCATAATAAAGCAATAATATTTGATAAATCAAGCTCAATAGATATATTATTTAATATATTTTTACCATCTATTTTTACTGATAATTCGTTTATTTTAAGCATTAAAATAATTTAGTAACAAAAATAAATATTTAAACAAAAGTATTAATAGAAATAATATTTATATATAATAATTTTTATATTGAAAAACAACACAAAAAATATATATACTCCAATAGCATATATATTTACATACCTTTTATATTATATATGAACAATAAAATTGTTTGTAATATAGAACAAGACCTTAGTATTTGAGAAAGTATAAATAAACTAGTAAGTTTAAAATCAGAACATCGTGAAGAAATAAAAAAAATATTAATGCATAATATATCATCTCTATTAAGATTATCAAATACAGCTTGGAGAAAATTAGACATAAAAGATATACTTTTTAAACAAGATGTTCCTAATTATTTAAAAGAACTTTTTGAAGGTTATTGCACATTTTTGTGATTATGAAAAATGTGTTTTTATGTTTCAAAATGAGATAGATTTATAGAAAAATCTTTCCAAAAATGAAACACAAAATTTAACTTAAAAAGTATTAATAGAAATAATATAAGCAAAAGTAATTTAGCACCATTTTTTAATAATAAATGCGAATATATATCAAAATGTTGATTTTATATAACCAATAAAATAAGTAATAAATGAAACAAATGCTTTTGTATCAAAGTAAATGATTATGTGTATTTATCATGAGAAAACAATACAACAAATGTAAGTATAGAAGATAAAGTAGAAATAATTATATCATTTGCAAGTGTTTTAAGAACAAAATATGATAAATTTCTTTGACATAAAGATCAGCTAACTTGACTAATATTAAGACAATGATTTTCAAATCTAATAAACTTTTATAAAGAATGAAGTTTAATATTTTTCGATATAGATCATTTTAAAAATATAAATGATACTTATTGACATAGTATTTGAGATAATGTCTTAAAAAAAATATGAAGCATATTAAAAAACAATATAAGATCACAAGATATATTATGTAGATATTGATGAGAAGAATTTATAGTATTTTTGCCAGAATTATGAACAGAACAATCATTTAATATAGCAGAAAGAATAAGAAAGATTGTTGAAAATACTGATTTTTGATTTGAAAATAACAAAATAACAATATCTGCATGAATATCAAAATACGAAAATTGAAAATTAGAAGAATCAATACATAATGCAGATAAAAAATTATATACATCGAAACAAACTTGAAGAAATAAAACAACAATTTAATAAATATAATTATAAAAATGACTGAAATCCCGTATGATATATACGAATCTGATCAAGAAATAGTTGTAATAATACCATTATGATGAGTAAAAACAGATTCAATAAATGTTTTTCTTGAAAAGAATATATTAAAAATAATTTGAAAAAGAGAAAAACCAAAATTAAAAGAAAACTTTATTCCACAAAAAGAAGA
>Ga0256842_1001484_pt1 | contig 18619 bp, 26 predicted proteins | sample 4559240metaG_FD_185973 | JGI IMG/M metagenome (GOLD analysis project Ga0256842, IMG submission 185973) | Hydrothermal vent microbial communities from Guaymas Basin, Mexico - 4559-240 | ecosystem: Environmental > Aquatic > Marine > Hydrothermal vents | place: Mexico: Guaymas Basin | collected...
CGCCTGAAAAGTTAAAACAACTGGGATACTTAGATGGAATCAAGGTAATTGAAAAGGTCAACTGGGATACAATTGAAAAATGGCCAGATGAGAAGCTCATTGCAATTGGCACTGAGAGGGTAAGAAAAGAAGAGATAAAATACGAAATCAGGGAGGCATAAAATGGCAAGAAAAGACCAGATTAAGCTATTTTTCTGTGCCTGTATTGATGAAGATCCTTTTGTTGTATTGCTAAAAGAGGCAAAATTAACAATAAAATACTGGCCTTATATAAATGCCTTGAGAAAATGGAGAGATAAACTAAGAGATATAGTAATGGCAGGGGTTAAAAACCAGCAAAAACAAACTAAGACAGCGATAAATAAGGCAATAGAGGTGTTTAAACGGGTTCCTGCAGATGAGATAACAATTGAATTTTATCTCAATTTTTGCCTTGCTCTAGCTGAAGATATAATTACAAGGGTTAGAAATAATACAGAAAAGTACATATGGAACAAGATTATAGAAAATATGTTTAAGCTCTATAGCCTCTTTGATCCTGAACTTGAGAAGGATAAGGACATGGATCAAGCAATAGAGGTAAATAATCTAGTGCAGGAGGTGTTTTAGAGTCTACGCCTGACCAGCCCTTACGGGGCTGGGATTGATGGAGGCTCTAAAGAGAGTGCGAAAAAAAATACAGGAGAAGTTAGAAGAAGATATGAAAATAGCTTTTTCTGGCACACATGGGACAGGCAAAACTACATCTGCATTAAATAAGGCAAAAGAGTTAAAATTAAAATATCCCACAAAGACTGTAGGTATATTAACAGAAAATGTAATAAATTGTCCTCTGCCTATAAATAAAAAAGCAACCATAGAAACACAGCTTTGGATATTTGGAGATCAACTAAGTAAAGAAATTGAAATGGCAAATAAATTTGACATTCTTGTATGTGATAGAAGCATATTTGATGTTGTAGCCTATACATGGCGGATTGATAATAAAGTAGGTCTTGCAATGTTTAATATAGCTATAAAAACGGTTGATACGTATAATACTATTTTTTTTAAAAGGCTAAAAAATAACAATTATTTGTTTAATGATGGTTTAAGAGATACAACAGATAAGGAATTCAGGGAATATATAGATACACAATTAGAATATATGTTTTTAATAATAAAAGAGATGGGAGCAAAAGTAAAAATAGTAGAGGTCTAAAGATATTAATTATTAAACATATGGGAGATTGAAAAAGGATGAACAAAAAAGAGGATACTGCATATGCAAGAGCAAGAAATAATAAATAAAATAAGGGCGAAAGATTGGGGGCTATAAAGTAAAATGGTAAAGTAAAATGGAAAAATTGATTCCTCAGTGGTTTGAAGATTGGTTTGATGAAAAATTTCCCAGGGGGCTTGAGCCTTACGCCCCCCTTTATATTGCTAAAAAGCTAAAAGTAAACAAAAATGTGATTTATCGTGCTCTTTTGATGGGAGAGCTGGAAGGTTTTAGGATTTCTTCTGGAAGATGGATGGTGCCACGAACAGCACTTAAACAGTGGCTTCTTGAAAAATATTCTTTGAACTTGCCTTAATTTTTTTCCTTATCTTCCTTTTATTCCCACCTTTGATTTTCTTTTTTGCTACATCTTAAAAAAATAGCTTAGGAGGGAGCAAAGTGAGTGTTTTCAAATATTTGAAGCACTTTACAGAAAAAGAAAAATGGGGTGATCCGCTTTACATGAACGGGCTTCTTCTGCTTCTTCTGGACAAAGTGCGTGATCTTTATGGAAAACCATTTATAGTGCATTGCGGATTTGAGACTTCAGGCCATGTGTCTAAGTCCCAACATTATCTTGGAAACGCTGTGGACTTTCACATAGTTGATGATCTGCCATTTTACAGGCAGGTAGAAAAGATAGAGCAGATTCTGGATGAACTTCAGGTAGAAGACAAAGTGGGTCTGGGCATATATCCAGACTGGACGCATCCTGGATTTCACTTAGATGTTCGTGGAAGCAAAGCCAGATGGGGAAGAATTGGCAGTAAATATGTAAGTTTTGAAGAAGCATTAGAGTATGTTAAACAAAAAGAAAGGAGGTAAAGTGAATGAAAAAGCATGATGTTATGAGTGATTCTTGGCTTTCAAAAAATATAAGGCCTGTTACTCTTATTACTCTTACATTTTCTTTTCTTCTGCTTGTATTTCTTTCTGCCTTTTGCCAGATAAAAACTCCTTCAACTCTTATGGAGATTTTTCAGACACTTCTTATATGGGTTTATGCTTTCTATTTCGGTGGCCGTAGCATGGAAAAGATCTTCTCGCTTTTTAGGAGAAAATAATGGGAGATGCAGTAAAGCTAATTCCACCTGAGCTTTATCCTATTGCAGGCTTTGTTCTTTTCTTTCTTATTTTTTACTTAAATTACAAAGCAATACAGGAATTGAAAGATAGCTTTAGACAACTTGGTAGACGCCTGGAAGGATTTGAGGAAAACCTGATGAAATTCAAGGTAGAAGTAGCAGAGCGTTATCTCAGAAGGGACGAGTGGCTGGCATTTCACAACAAAATGGAAGCAAGTCTTAAAACAGAAATTCGGGAATTAAAGGAGGTAATCCGTGAACTGTTTGGAAAAACAGGTTAGGGGTCTGCTTTTAAAATTTTTAAACCAGCTCTATCCAGAAGGAGCCACAGCAGCATTTCTTGAAGGGCTTTTAGCTGACTGGCAGGTTTTTATTAACAGAAGCACGGTTTTAAAAGAGCTACGCTGGTTGCTTGATAAAGGATATATTGAGGCAAAAGGAGTAACACTTCCAGCACCTATTGATAAAATAGAGAAGTTTGTAATCACTCCAAAAGGCAAGGCTCTTTTATGTGGAGAGATGCTGGATGTAGGTATTTCATTTGAGGGGATTGAGTGATGCCAAGAAGAGCAAAGCTTGAAACAGATCCTGAAGCACGAAAGCTTGCAGTAGAGCTATGGCAAAAAGGAAAAAGCCTTGATGAAATAGCAAAAACTTTAAAGCTTTCTTTTCCTGAAGCTCCAAGCAGATCTTCTGTGCACAGGTTTTTGCAGAAGCTCAAGCCCTTTTTCCAGCTAAAAGATGCAGGGCTTATAACAGATGAGGATATAGACTTGCTTGCTCAGAGCCAGAACCTTGCAGCAATTGCAAATGGACTTCTTATTCAGGTGCTTGCACTATGGTATGAGAAAGGGGAAATTGATCAGGAGAACCTGAAGGCACTTCTCTCTCTTGTTCAGACAGCAGCAAGAATGAGTCAGGCTGCAGCAGGAGTTGAAAAAACTAAAGTTGAGCTTTCAAGATATACTGAAAAGCTTGTTGAAAAAGTTGTAAGGGCAATTGCAAAAGCTGTTGAAAATGAGGAGCTGAGGCAAAGAATAATAAATGAAGTCAAAAGTGAGCTTCAAGTGCAATGAGTTATAAACAAAAAGCAGTTCTTAAAGTATTAGAACGGATTGAAAAAGAATTTCAGGTTGCAAAGGATCCTGAAGCTAAAGAACGACGGGAAAAAGCTTTTTCTGATTTCTTTTTCTTTTGTAATTATTACCTTTCTGGAGACTTTACTGCACCACCAGCAGAGTATCAGAAAATTCTTGTAAAGATTATCAATCAGGAGTGCGTAACTAAAGAGGATGTAGAGACTTTTAAAAAGTTCATTCATAGTAAATATCACGGATACCTCAAGCCTATAAAAAGACTTAAGGGAATAGTTGATGTAGAGCCAAGAGGTCATGGTAAAAGCACAAGAATGTCGCTTGCCTATCCACTCTGGCGGGTGCTTACAGGAAAAAGCAGGTTTGTAGTGATAGTAGCAGCTTCAGAGAGAGAAGCATTGAGAATTTTGAAATTTATAAAGTGGGAGCTTGTAGATAATGAAAAAATTATTGCTGATTTTGGTTCTATGAGAACAGATGTATGGAGAGCTGATTATGTTGAACTTGCAAATGGAACTGCAATTCAGGCTCTTGGAAGTGGCTCTTCTATGAGAGGAATTCGTTTTAAAGATCCAAGAACAGGACAGACCTTTCGACCTGATCTTGTTATCTGCGATGACATTATGAAAGATGAACTTGCTTACTCTGCAGTGCAGAGAGAAAAACTCTACGATTGGTTTAAAAGAACGGTTTTGCCTTTGGGAAAGGATGTATTTGTAGTGGTGATAAACACAATTTTTCACAACGATGATCTTCCAAGCAGATTGCTTCGTGAAATAGAAGAAGAAAAGCTTAAAGGATGGTTGGGCTTGAGATTTGCTGCATTCCTTGAAGATGGAGAAACTCCGCTCTGGAAAGAATATTGGAGCAAAGAAACTCTTTTTGAGAAAAAAGAAGCTCTTGGATCGGTTAAATTTGCCACAGAATACATGAATGAACCTCTTTCAGAAGAAGACAAACTCTTTCGACAGGAATGGTTAAGATTTTACAACGAAGCTGAATACCTAAAGCTTTTAGAGGCTAAGCATCGTTTTGATGTGGTAATGGCAGTTGATCCTGCTACAGGCAAACAAAAAGGAGACTATTCTGCAGTAGTGGTGTGTGCAAAAGATAAAGAAACAGGACTTATTTATATAAGAGAAGCATTTGGAGATAGAATTTCAGACATATCTCTTGCTGAGAAAATTATACAGTTTTACGAAAAGTATAAGCCAAGGATAATTGTGTTTGAGGAAGTGGCATTTCAGGAAATTTATAAAAAAGAGGTTATGAGAATTGCCTCTAAAAAAGGAATTCATCTTCCAATGAGAGGAGTTAAGCCAAAGGCTGCTAAAGAGGTGCGAATACAGAAGCTTTCACCACTTATAGAATCAGGACTCCTTCTTTTTAAAAAAGATCAAAGACTTCTTTTGGATCAGCTTCTTGACTATCCTCACGCAGGCCACGACGATTTGCCAGATGCACTTGAGATGGCAGTATCTGCACTTGAGTCTGAAGAAAAGAAACCCTTTGCTTTTAGCTGCACAATTCGCCGAAAAAGCAGAGAAATAGTAAATAAATTAAGGAGGTTCTATGGCTAAAGCAGCAGCAAAACCAACTATTGGTATAATAGTAAAATACCCTGGCTGGATAAGGCTTCTTGAAGTTTTGCCAAATCCAGATGAAATAGTGCAAAGAGAAGGGCTTGAGATATTTGATCGCATGATGATGGATCCACATATCTTTGCGTGTTTAAAGCAAAGAAAAGCATTGCTCCTTGCAAATGAATGGAAAATTGAGCCTGCAGATAGTTCAGAGAGGGCTGTTAAGATAGCTGAGTTTGTGCAGGAAGTGATAGATAAGGAGCTTAGCTTATATCAGGATCTCAAAGAGCTTCTTTCTGCTCTTGAATATGGATATGCGGTTTCAGAAGTGGTGTGGAGACTTGAGGCAGGAAACTGGATCCCAGAACAGCTCATAGGACACAACTTTAAGCACTTTGGCTTTACTCCAGATGGAACACTTATCTGGCTTGATTCTGAAAAAGGATATGTGCATTTGAAGTATCCTTATAAGTTTATTGTTCACAGGCATGAAGCTACTGCAGAAAATCCTTATGGAAAAAGCGTTCTTACACGGTGTTACTGGCCATGGCGTTTTAAAGTAGCAGGTTTTGAATTCTGGATAATGGTGCTTGAAAAATTTGGTGTGCCAAGCCTTGCTGCACTTTTTGAAGCAGAAGTAACAGATGAAAAGATAAAAGGGATTGCAGATTATATCACACAGGAACTTCTTAAAGTAAATTCAGGTGGAGCTGGAGCTTTTGCAGGAGTAAAGGACATAAAATCTATTGATGCACAGGGAAAGGCTGAAGACTTTAAGCTTTTGATTGAGCTTTGCAATGCTGAAATGTCAAAAACAATACTTGGAGAGACACTTACAGTTGAAGTAGGAGAAAGAGGAGCTTATGCACATGGGAAGGTGCACATGGAAGTGCTTTCTGCACTTGTTAAAGAAGATGCAGAAGCTCTTGCAAATACAATTAACAGAACGCTTATTAAATGGATAGCAGAGCTTAATTTTGGAAAAGATGCCCCTGTGCCTAAATTTAAGTTTGACTTTAAGTCTATTGCAGACTGGGACAAGATAAAAGATGCCCTTGATAGAGGAGTTCCAGTCTCACGAAAAGCACTTTACACAATATACAAACTTCCTGAGCCAGAAGATGACAAAGACTCCTTTATAGCCCCCACAGTTGCAGCAAAAGCAGGCCTTCCTTTTTCTGAAGAAACTTTTTCAGAGGAAGATAATTTTTTCGTCCGTCGCCTCCCCCGAAAGATGTGCCAGATCACTTAATAGAGGAATGGTATAAGGGGGAGGAGCTTGAAAGCTTGGCACAGAGCTTTTTTAAAAGAACTCAGGCTATAATATCAGAGAGTATAGCTTATCACGCAGAAAAGTTTTTTACTGCTGAAGGCTGGAAATATCTTAAGCAGTATAAAAACAAGCCTCTTAAAGTGCCTATTTCTGAGTGGACAACAGGAAGACTCTGGGATCTGACATATCATGTATTGGCTTCTGCTTTCTTGATGGGAATGGATCATGTAGCTGAAAGAATTGAGATGGAAGATCCTGTTAAGATTTTTCCTGAGCCTGTTCGTTTTGAAGATGCAATTCTTTTCTTCAGAGCAAAAGTGCCTCTTACTCGCAAAGAATGGGATGAGCTTGAGAAACTTTTAAGATTCAGAGCTTTTACAGTAGCAAGGCTTACTGAGCTTGATGCTATAAATCGCATAAAAGAAAAGATTCTTAAAGCAATTGAGGAAGGTAAGACATTTCAGGAATTTATGGCTGAGGCAGGAGAAGACGAACTTCTTAAAAAAGCGGGCTTTCACAGCTCAAATCCGTGGTATTGGGAGACTGTTTTTAGAACAAATCTTCAGACTGCATACAATGCAGGAAGAAGAATGCAAATAGAAAAAGATCCTGCTGTAGAATACTTAGAATTTGTAGGGATAAAAGACAGCAGGCAGACAGAGATCTGCAGAAAAAGAAGCGGGATTGTGAGGCCAAAAAGTGATTCCTGGTGGAAAAGAAACTGGCCCCCTCTTCATTTCTCGTGCCGAAGCTATGTAAGACCAATCTATCGGGAAGAAGTGGCAAAAGGAAAAGTCAGGGTTACTCCTGAAAGAAAGCTTGCAGGACTTGCCAGGCCAATGGAAGGCTTTGGACATGATCCAATAGAAAAAGGAACTTTTTGGCGTATTACTCCTGGGATGTGGAAGCGGGCAGAAAGATATGGAATAGATAAAGAGATTATAAAACTTGGAAACAAACTCAATATCAGGCAGTTTCTTTTAGGTGAATTTTTTGTGCCCAAGAACATTCAGGAACTTGCAAAAAAGCTTACAGAAATAAAAAAACAATATCCATCTGTTTCAACACGCTCTGTAAAAATTGAAAAAGATCCTTTAGCTGCAAAAGAACTTGGAGCAGCAGGAGTCTCAATGGCAGGCAGAGGGCAGATCTGGCTTACTCCTAAGCATTATCGTAACATTCAACGCATTCTTGAAAAAGGTGCAATAGAAAATTTTGAGGAACTTGATTCATTTCAAGTGCTTGTCCACGAGTTTGGTCATCTTTTAGGAAAGAGAATAACAAACCTTTATCAAACTGACGAAGGGTATTATGCAGTTGTAGAAGTGGTAAATGATCTTTGGAATTATTTTGAATTGCGTAACATGGCTCGTCAATTGGGAATAAAGATTAAAATATCTGTAAGACAAGTATTAACAGAATGCGGTTATGCTATAAAAAAGCAGAGGGCTTTAGAGGTTTTGAAGACAGCAGGTTTTAAAATGAAAGAGATAGAAGAACTTGTTAAAGAACTTAATCTTTATGAGGATACAACAAAGTTTGTTGAACGCATAGAAAAGGCTATTGCCAAGAAATTGGGAAGAGAAGATGTGCCTACATCTATTTATCGTGAATTTGGAGATGCATTGGTGAGCAAAGATAAATTTAAATTTTACCTGAAAGAAATAAAATTAATGAAAAAATTTCATGGAAGATAAATCTCGAAATCACTGGCTCCTTCTACTAACTCATTTGGAACAGGAATATCAGATTTATAATAGTAATCTTCCAGTAAGCATATAATATCTTCTTTAAGCCCTTCATGTTTAAGCTTTTTAGCTTCTTCTATTAACGGTTTAGGATCAACCCCTGGCAATTTATTTAAAAGAATTTCTTTAAGGCGTTCTTTATCTTCGGAAGAGAGATCAGGACAAAAACGTATAAATTTTTCCCACTCTTTAAGCCTTGCTTCCTTAATCTCTTTCTCAAATTCAGGTTTTAGTCTATAACGGTAACGAACTTCCATGTCTTTTATTGTATTTAGCCTCTTAAAAAAATCAACAAATTTTCCTTTTATTCCCTATTTTCCCACACACTTTTTTGTATTTTTTTAAGCTGTAAGCATGGAACTGATACTGGCACGAGCAGGACTTGCAGACAACGATAGGCATTTAACTTCTGACATAATCAGGGAAGTAGTGGAGACTTTTGAAGATGTAAAAGAAGCTCCAGTAACTCTTGGGCACAAGCTGGCAGATTACATGCCAGCATTCGGCTGGGTTAAGCGGGTATGGACAAACAAAAATGCAACTCTTCTTTTTGGAGAAGTTGATCTTTTACCACCACTTAAAGAGGCTTATGAGGCAGGCTTTTATCGCAAGTGGAGCGTGGGTATTAAAAGGCGACTAAAAGATGGCAAACATTACTTTCATCATCTTGCTTTCTTAGGTGCAGTGCCACCAGCTATTAAAGGGCTTTCTGTAATCAAAATGTCTGAAGGAGATAAGATAGATATGTTTGAATTTTCAGAAGATAACAGACGATTTGTTTCGTATGCAAAAACAGATTGGCCTATAGCTGAACCAACATATTCATGGGATGCGGATGCAGCCAAAAGACGCATTTTAGAAAAAGGAAGCTGGGAGTTGCTTGCTAAATGTTGTGGTGCAGTAGAAATTGATAAAGAAGAAAATAAGCTTCCTGAAGCAGTTTCTCGCTATCATTTCCCTTTTTGTGATGTGATAGATGGAAAAGTAAAGATTGTTCCCAAGGCAGTATCTTCAGCTTTTGCCTATCTTCATGGAGCACAGGGAGCATCTGTAAGAGAAGAGCTGGCACGAATTGTTGTGCCTGTTTTTGAACAGTTAAAAAAACGCATTGAAAAACAAAAGGAGGAGATGAACATGGCAGACATTGAAGCCCTGAAAAAGGAAAATGAACAATTAAAAGCAAAGATTGAAGAACTTGAAAAGAAGCTTTCTAAAGCTGATGATGAGCGAAAGGAGTTTTCTGACATCAAAGGAGAGCTTGAAAGGCTTAAAACAGAATTTGTTGAAGCAAAAAAGCAGCTAAAAGAAGAAAGAATACAAAAACTTCGTGCTGCTGTAGAAGGAAAACTTCCCAAAGAGAGTCTTGATAAGCTTCTTGCTTTTGCAGAAACCCTGCCAGAAGAGCCAATTGAATTTTCAGATGGGGACAAGAAAGAGAAAAAAGACCCTCTTGAAGTGCTTGCTGAGATATTTTCTGCAATTCCAAAGCCAATACAGGAAGGAATGTTATGCATGGCAGATGTAAAGCAGGAAGAAGATTTTGATCCAACCAAAATGGCACAGAATTTATAAAGGAGACGAGGGTATGAACAGAGACGAGGTTAGAGGCCGTATTGAGCATAGAAAAGAACAGCTTGAGGAAATTAAAGAAGAAATCAAAAAGACCCTTAAAAGGATTGTCTTTGTTACCAAAGAAGAAACCATAAACATGAAAACAATAGAATTTTTAAAAGAAGAAGTAAATCGGCTTGAGGGGTTTGTATGTAAGCAAATTGTCCTTGAAGGAGAAATAGAGAAGTTAAAAGAGCTATATCAAAATATGCCAAAGGAAAACATTTAGGAGGTAAGTCATGGCTTTTAATGCTAATTTAGGAACGCAAACCTTTAAGGAAACAACAGTAATAGATTACACTCATCCACCTGTTGTTCTTTCTTTTCCTGCTGCTACTGGACAGGGTGAACTTAATCCAGGCACAGTCCTGGCTCTGAATGAAAATGCAGTAGCAGTTCCATACGAAAAGATCTCTCAAAACATAGGCACAGGTGATGGAAGTAACAAAACCTTTTCTGGATCTTTGCAAGCTCCTATAGAGCCTGAAACAGTTTTGATTACAGACGGAACTCAAACCTTACAGGATGACGGATATGGAAATCTTTATGGAAATGGCACAGGAAAAGTAAATTACGATACAGGAGATATTGAAGTAACTTTTGAAAATGCTCCAGCAAATGGGACTTCTATCACAGCAAATGCTGGAAGAAGATTATTAGGCATACTTACTATGCGGGTAGATACGAACAGTGAAGATACAGCTCCTGTCTTAATTCATGGGTGTGCGGTGAGAAAAAATGTAACTGTTAAAGGAGATCCAATAGATAATGAGACTGTAAGTCTTCTTAGAGCAAAACAGATCTATGTCAAATAAGGAGGAAAATCATGGGAGTTTATGAAGTTAATTTAAGACAGCTTTTTAGCCCAAAAGCAGTTGCAGAAGCAATAGAAAAGCTGCCAAAGATAGAAACACCAATTATGGATACAATTTACACAGACAGACGGAACTGGCCACTTCCAGTAATCGCAAGAAGTGAAATTGCAAAAACTATTGGCAATCAGCCAGTTGTCCGTCGTGGATCTCCAAGCGTAAATGTAGGTGGAGAAGAGCTTTCAATAGACTACATTGAGCCACAGCCAGTAGATCTTTCAACACATGTCTCTGCTGCAGAACTCAATAACCTGAAGCTTCTTGACAGCAGAGGACTTGCTGCATGGAGAGATGCAAAGATAGCAGACTTAAGGGCAATGGTTCGAGCAACCGCTGAAGCACTTTCTGCTCAGAGCCTTACAGGAAAAATTCAATATCCTATGAAGTATGAAGGTGGCTTTACTTATTATGAGGTAGATTTTGGAGAAACGCTCTCCTACTCTCCTCCCAAAAAATGGGATACTGCTGAGCTATCCGACATCTTAATGGATTTAGTAAATATGAGCACACAGATTAGACGCTCAAAAGGATATGGAAGCAGGCTTCGTATCTTTGCAGGTGCAAAAGCGTATGCAACTGTTGCTGGAAAAGTCATTGCCCTTTCGTCAGACAAACGCATAGCTGCAACAGTAACTGCAAATGCTATAGAAATAGCAGGTTTTATTATTGAACTGATTAACACTTCTTATGAGGATCACAAGGCTGGAGAACAAAAGCCTGTGGTAGATGACAAATCAATTGTCATGATAGCAACAGACGCTCCATTTCGCTTTTACTACCTTGCAATTGATGATCTTGATGCAGGGCTTCAGGCAATGCCTCTTTTTGTAAAACCAATAAAGGAAGATGATCCAAGTGGATACAAGCTTAAGGGAATGTCAAAGCCTTTGCCAATGCCAGTTCCTAAGGCTATTTGTTGGGCAAGTGTGCTTGCTTAAAGCTTATATTCTGTGGGGTTAGAGAGGATGGAGAAGAAAATACACTTATATTTGCCTGTAAAAGGCTTTAAAAAGATCAGGGGTAATGTCTATATCATGTTTTGTTTTTCACCCCGTTTATAAACGTTTATAAACGGTTTATAAACCCCTTTAAAAACGATGTGGAGAAAAAATGATAACAGTTGATGAATTAAAAAAAGAACTCAATGAAAGAAACTACAGAATGCTTACAGGTGGAGATGATGCAGTTGCTGAAAGAGCACTTATAAAAGCAAAAGCATGGATAGTTGCTCGATTTAAGAAATGTGGTAGAGAGGTTGACTTTGAAGATGAGCTGGTAAGGGAAGCAGTTCTTAAGCGGGCTCTGTATGAGCTTTATAGTTTTTCAGAAAACGAAAAAATAGCTTCTGACAAAAAGGAAGATGCAGAAGATCTGCTTGAAGGGCTGCTTGGAGATTGTGCAAAGGAGTTTGAAGGAAGGTATGCTTATGAAAAGAAATATCAGCCTGTAGCAGCAAAGGTTTCTTCTTCTGAACCAACTCCTATTACAAAGGAATATAAAGAATTTTTGGAGACATAAATGTGGCAAAGGTTGAAATAAAAGGATTTGATAAGCTTGAAAGATTCATAGATAGGATGCTTTTGAAGATAGCAGATACTGAAAGACTTATGGAAAGTATTGGGCTGAGTTTTGTTTCTGTTACTCAAGAACGCATACACAAAGGAATTGAACCACCAAATGCTCCTCTTACTAAAGCATGGAAGAAAGGGAAAAAAGCAATTCCTTTGTTAGATAACGGACACATGGCAGCTTCAATTAATTATAGGGCAGGAAAAGATTTTGTTACATGGGGTTCAAACAAGATATATGCTCCAATTCAACAATTTGGAGGGACAATTAAGCCTAAAAATGCCAAAAAGCTTGCTATTCCTGCTGGCTGGCATACAAGAAGGCTTATGCGTAAGTATGAAGAAACTCCTAAAAAGTGCATAGAGGGCTTAAAAAAGGCTGGATGGAAAATCTATTTTACTGATGGAGCAATTATGGGAAAGCCACCTCGCAAAAAGGATGCTATTGTGCTTTTTGTTCGAAAAGAAAGCGTCAACATTCCAGCAAGACCTTTTTTGCGTTTTGAAGAGCCTGAAAAGGAAGCTCTTGATAGAGAGGTTAGAAGATGGCTCGACCAGAGATAGGGCATGGAATAAAAGAGATTATTAAGGCACTTGTTGAAAAAATTGAGCTTTTTACAGGAGTTCCCTGTGAATACCAGCCTGTGCTTATTGGAGCACAAGAAACAACTCTTATTCTTGTTCCTTCTGGGTTTGAGATAGAGCATGAGTCAAAGACAAGAGCAGGAAATTATGAGCAAATAACAGCTATCTTAAAACTTCAATCAGTGCTGACTGGAGAAGGAGTGAGCGATGAATTTCTTGCTGAAACAATGGAGGCATCTTTGAAAATATCTATTCTTTTTCGTGAGCCAGTTGTTGTCCCTGTAGCTTCTAATTTTAATGTAATATTTTCTGCAACTCCTTCTGCTAAGGGAAGATACTACTCTTTAGAAGAGGAAGGTTTTGTTTATGAAGAGGTGTGGGATGGAAACCTTTATTTTCCTTTAACGGTCTTTACCAAGCCTGATGGCTTTAGTTTAGAATTTTTAGGCTGGAAAAAAGAGATTAAGACAGGAGGGGCATAAAAATGGCAGAACAAAAAGAAACAGTAGAAAATAAAAAAGAAAAGCAAAAAATAGAAACACAACCAAAAGTGCAGAATTTGCAAAAGAAAGAAAGTGCATGGCTTTATGTAGGTAATAGTCGGTTTGAGCTTGATATTGGAGGAAAAAAGATAATTTTGTGGCGTAACACTATTTACCGAAACTTGCCAGATGAAGCTGTAAAAGAGCTTAAAGAAAAAGGACTTCTTAAATCTATTGGTTAAATCTTTTAAAGGAGGATGGCTATGGCATTTACGCATGGAGTATATACGCAAGAGCTTCCAACAAAGGTTTATGCAGTCCGCACAGTAGATAGTGCTATTCCTTTTGTTGTTGGAATAGCACCTGTGCACACTCTAACTGATGGAGTAGAAAAACCAATAAATGAGCCTGTTCTTTGTTTTAATTACACACAATTTATAAAAGCCTTTGGCGATGTGCCAGATGGAGAAGATCCTTCTCTTTATACTCTGAATGAAACTGCAAGAGTGATTTTTACTCTTTATGGAATGGGACCAGGTGTTTTTGTAAATGTGTTTGATCCTGATAAGCACAAAGATGCAAATGGCAATCCTGATCCTACTCAGGTAACTTCTGATGACATCATAGGTGGAGTTGATGCTACAACTGGAAAACGCACAGGGCTTGAGCTTATTGAAGAGGTCTTTCCAAGATTTGGAAAGATAATAGGAATTATTCTTGTGCCAAAGTTCTCTGAAGATTCAGCAGTAGCAAATGCAATGATTGCAAAGGCTGAGCTTTTCAATCAGAACTTCAAATGCATGGCATACATAGATGTTCCTAAAAATACTGCTACTTCTACTGATGCCGTAGCTTTTAAACAAAACTTTGGCTCTCCTCATGCTGTATTCTTCTATCCTTATGCAAAAGAAGGAGAAAGAGAAGTTCCTCTTTCTATTCACGCTGCAGGACTTACTGCTTTTGTGGACTTTGGAAATGGTGGAGTTCCTTATGAGTCTCCATCAAACAAAGAACTTCGCATCACAGGCCCAACAAAAGTTTTTCCTGTGCAGGAGGCAAATTATCTTAATGAGCAGGGAATTGTTACTGTTAACCGCATGATGACTGGTTGGAAGCTATGGGGAAACAGAACTTCTGCATTTCCAGAAAATACTGACATTAAAGACAGCTTTGTTCCTAACAGGCGTATGGCTAACTGGATAGAAAATAATCTTATAGTGAATACATGGCAGAAAGTAGATGATCCTATGAACAAGCGTCTTATTGAAAGCGTAAAAGACTCCACAAATATCTGGCTTAATGGGCTTGTAGGGAGACAGATGCTTCTTGGAGCAAGGGTTGAATTTTTAGAGCAGGAAAATCCAGAAACAGATCTGGCAAATGGGATCATAAGGTTTCACATATACTATCTTGCTCCACCACCTGCAGAAACAATTGAGTTTGTCTTAGAAGTGGATACAGGATATTTTGAAGTGCTTTTTGGTTAAGAAATTTTAAAAGGGGGTAAGAGAAGATGCCAGGATTGAATATGCCAAATGTTTTAAAGGATGCAAATGTATATATTGATGGATCTGATTTTTTAGGAAAGGCTGAAGTTAAACTCCCAAAAGTTACGCATGTTACAGTTGAGCATCAGGCAATGAACATATCAGGAAAAGTAGAATTTCCTCTTCCTGGAATTGTGGAAAAGCTTGAAGGTAACATTAAGTTTAAAAGCTATAATGAAGAGGCGCTCAAGCGTTTGTATTATGTTTCGCAGGCACAGCAGATAGATGTTTATGCAAGTGTTCAGAAATACAATGCACAAACAGGAGTTATGGAAGAGTTTCCTGTGAAGGCTGTTATAAAAGCATTTTTTAAAGAAGTAGATCATCCAGAGTTTAAGCAGGCCCAGGAAGAAGCTGCTGAAATTTCTTACAGTGCAGTTTATTACAAGCTGGTAGTAAATGGAGAAGATGTAGTGGAAGTAGATCCTATTAACTATGTTTACAAGGTGGCTGGGCAAGATCTTCTTGAGACCACAAAAACTAATTTAGGAATGATGTAAAAAGGAGAGTGAAATGGAAGAGGTATTAAAAGAATTTGAGCTTGAAAGTGGAGAAAAAGTGAAAGTGTTTAAGCCAAAAGTGAAGCACCTCGTGCGTGCACAACAAATGGTAAAAAACAGCGAAGATCTCATGGTAGCTCTTCTGTCACAGATAGTAGAGATAAATGGACAGAAAAAGCCTTACGAAGAGTGGCTTAATTTAGATCTCTCGCTCTTTATGAAGATTATGGAAGAGATTGTCCCTTTTTTGGGAGTATCCCGAAGGATCCTGCAGCCGCAGTTATGATCGTGGCAAGAGAAACAGGATGGGCCCTTAAAGAAATTTTAAACTTGTCTTTAAAGGACTTTTCTTTCTGGCATGAGAAACTTGAAGAGATTCTTGAGAAGGAAATTCATGTTTTTGACGCTTTAGCAGAAGATATAAACCCCAGATCAGGCCTATAACAACGCCTGATCCATAGGCAAAGGCAACTAAGAAGACGATGAATAACAAAATCTCCATGTAAAATACATTAGCTATGTTTGGTGAAGTTTTCAAGGTTTTTGCTGTTTTTTCACTGATAGATGAAGCAACCAGGCCTTTGAAGCAAATCAGTCAGGGCTTTGATAATTTTGAGAAAAAGCTTCAGAAAGTATCAGAAAGTTTCAACAAAATAAGCCAGCAATATACAGAGCTTGGGAAAAGTTTTATTGCTGGAGGTGCTGGCCTGGTAGCAGGATTTGTTGCTCCTGTTAAGGCTGCTGCTGACTTTCAGGAGGCTATGGCAGATGTTAATAAAGTAGCTAACTTTACTACTAAGGAATATACTGAGTTTTCTACAAAGCTTCTCAAATTATCCGAAGTGATTCCCTTGGCAGTAGAAGACCTGGCAGCACTTGCAGCTGCTGGTGCTCAGATGGGAGTAGCTAAAAAAGATCTCCTCTATTTCACTGAGACAGTAGCCAAGCTTGCAACTGCATTTGATATGCCTGCTGGGCAAATTGGCGACATTATGGGAAAGCTTGCCAATGTTTTTAAAATTCCTATCACCCAGATTGGTAAACTTGGAGACGCTATAAATGAGCTATCAAACAATATGGCAGCTTCAGCTCCTGCGATTGTAGAAGTGCTTTCAAGAATTGGCGGAACTGCTGCAAGCATTAACATGACTGCTCAAGAGGCATCAGCTCTTGGAGCAGCACTTCTTGCACTTGGTGAGACTCCTGAAAGGGCTGGAACTGCCTTAAATGACATGCTCAATACTCTTGCAAACCTTTCTGTTCAACCCAAGAAAGTAAAGGATGCGATAGAAGAACTTGGATTTAGTGCAGATGAACTGGAAACAGAGATCAGAGAAAAGCCTATTCCTACGCTTTTGAAGTTCTTTGAAACACTTAAAGCATCAGGAGAAGCAAGCAAATATCTTAATCTGATTTTTGGAATAGAACCTGGGCCAAAGCTCATAAAACTTATCAACAACACAGATGAACTTAGAAAAGCACTTCGCATTGTAAGTAACGAGGCTAATTATGCTGGAAGTGCACAGAAAGAATTTGAAGCAAGAGCTGCAACTTTAAATAACCAGCTTTCAATATTGAAAAATTCTTTTAGACATATAGCTATTGCTATGGGAACAGTATTTCTTCCGCCATTTACTAAAGCAGCGCAGGTTGTAGCTAAAGCACTATCTTCTGTCGCAGAGTTTGCAGAAAAACATAAGATTCTTTCAAAAGTGCTTTTAGGAACTGTAGGAGCAATAGGTATCTTTCTTGTGGGCATAGGTAGTGGTTTTCTTTTAATTGGAATGTTTGCTAAGGGAGTAAGCACAGCTATTGAAGGTTTAATACAATTTAAAAGGGCGATAACTATAGCCTGGCAAGGACTTGGAATACTGAGGGTAAGAATTTTAAGCAATATAAGAGCATTGTGGAGCTGGATTACTGCTCAGTGGGCATCTGTAAGGGCATCTATAGCACAGGCAGGTGGATTAAGAGCACTTTCTATTGCTTATTTAGGAAGGCTTCTTACTGGTATAAGAACTGCAGTAGGAGCTGTTTGGAGTTTTAATGCAGCTCTTTGGGCAAGTCCTATTACCTGGATAATTGCTGGAATTGTAGGAGTTGCAGGAGCTTTATATTTTCTGCAAAAGCGTTTTGCAATTCTAAGCAAAGTATGGGAAAAGATTAAAGTCGGGATAAATTGGCTTAAAACTCACTGGCAATCTGTATTGAAAATTTTTCTCTGGGTCAATCCTATTACTGCTCCTATAGTAGCTTTAAACAAGCTTGTGCAATTTGTTTCAGGGATTAATCTTTTTGAAGCAGGTAAAAAGATCTTGCTTACCTTAGTAGATGGAATAAAGGCAGTTGCTCTTAAACCTTATGAAGTGGTTAAGTCTGCTTTGTCAAAAGTGCGAAAGCTTCTGCCTTTTAGCCCTGCAAAAGAAGGCCCGCTTTCTGATCTGGATATTGCAGGGAAAAAGTTGCTTGATACAGTTGCAACAAATGTAAAAGCAGATGCTCTTGTGAATCAAACCACAAAAGCTTTAACAGGAGTAAAGAAAGTTTTTAAAAACTTTTCTGTTCCTGTTAAGTGGATAACAGAGCATTTGAAACTGCCAAGCTTGAAGGAGATGACAGTTCCAATTAGATGGGTAATGGAGCATCTGAGGCTACCAGATCTATCTGCTTTATCTGTTCCTGTTAAATGGATGACAGAGCAGCTGAAGTTGCCAAACTTAGAACAGATGCAATTATTACCTGAAAAAAGAGAAGTTCCACGAAGATTTTCAGAAAAGATTATGCCTTTTACTGTTAATCTTCACTTAACGCAGAACATAGAGATTTCAGGGGAAGGAGAGCCAGAGAAGATAAAATCTGCAATAAAATCTACAACTCGTGATTTTGAAGAAGCTGTTTATCGTGCACTTATGCGTGTTTTAGAAAGAAATAGAAGACTCTCTTTTGCAGGAGAGGCTTAAAATGGCTGAAAGGATATACATCACCCAGGAAGGTGAATGCTGGGATGAGATCTCTAAAAAGGTTTATGGCACAGAAAAACTTATGCATGTGCTTTTAAAAGCAAATCCGAGCTTAAAAGATCAGCTTATACTTCCTGGTAATTCAAAAATAATCTGTCCTGAAGTAGAAATAGAAACTCTACCAAAGGCGCTTCCGCCATGGAAAAGATAATAAGATATGTAGAGCCACAGGTTAGGTATCGCCAAAAAGACATCACACATGATCTTGCTCCTTATCTTCTGGGCTTAACCTATACAGACTATGCTCATGGCAAAGCAGATGACCTTGAGCTCAGGCTTGCAGATCCTGAAAGGTTGTGGATAAAAGACTGGTATCCTGCAAAAGGAGATCAAATAGAGGCTCAGCTTACACTTCACATATCAGATATACAAAAGACTTTGAGGTGTGGT